>Ga0268299_1000185_pt1 | contig 246833 bp, 225 predicted proteins | sample NOBtaG_FD_193484 | JGI IMG/M metagenome (GOLD analysis project Ga0268299, IMG submission 193484) | Activated sludge microbial communities from bioreactor in Nijmegen, Gelderland, Netherland - NOB reactor | ecosystem: Engineered > Bioreactor > Aerobic > Activated sludge | place: Netherlands... | reverse complement strand
TGACCGGCAAGCAGAACGTCGCCTTCAAGCTGCTCGACCGCAACAACGACTGCCAGATCGACCGCACCGAGACCGTTCAGGTCCACGGAGTCGACAAGCAGAAGTCGGCGGGCACGGCACCCGATACGACACAAAGCGGTGGAAGCACGCCTGGCCGGCCCGGCGGCTACTGACGCTCACTTGCCCTCGGGCGCCATGCGCACGATGCGTCCACCGTCGTCGGTCACGATGTAAACGGCCCCGTCCGGCCCCTGCTTGAGATCGCGCACGCGCTCGCCGATGTCCTCGGCCAACACCTCGTGCGCCACGACCTCTCCGTCCTTCATGACGAGCCGCTGCACCTGCATGTACTTGAGCGCGCCGACCAGGAAGTTGCCCTTCCACTCCGGAAAGAGATCGCCGGTGTAGAGCAGGAGCGACGACGTCGCGATCGAGGGCTTCCAGTAGTAGACCGGCTGCTCGAGCCCCTCCTTGGCCGTGATGCCCTCGCCCACCGGACCGCCGGCATACTCGATGCCGTAGGTGATGACAGGCCAGCCGTAGTTCTTGCCGGAGAGGGGCTGGTTCAGCTCGTCGCCGCCTTGCGGCCCGTGCTCGAGCGTCCACAGCTTGCCCGTCGCGGGATCGAGCGCCGCGCCCTGCACGTTGCGATGGCCGATCGACCAGATCAGCGGGTCCCAACCGTCCTGCGCGGGCTTCGAAGCACCGGGCGAGCCGTCCGCAGTGATGTAGATGACCTTCCCGAGATGGTTCGTCGGGTTCTGCGCCTCGACCCTGGTCGTTCGGTCGCTACGCTCGCCGACGGTGACGAACAGGTGCCCGTCCGGCATGACGACGATGCGCGAGCCGAAATGCAGTTTTCCGTTGTACGAGGGCTGCTGGCGGAAGATCACCTTGAGGTCCTCCAGCGCGCCTCCGTCCGCGCTCGCGACCAGCTTGGCGCTCGCCACGCTTGTTCCGTTCGCGCCGTTCTCGCGCGGCTCCGAGAAGGAGAGAAAGATGCGCCCGCTCTCGGCGAAATCGTTGGCGAGCGCCACGTCGAGAAGGCCGCCCTGGCCATCGGACATCACCGCCGGCACACCCGTGATGGGCTTTCCGGGCTTGCCGCTCTTGTCGACGATCCGGAGCCGCCCCGCCTTCTCGGTGACGAGCATGCGCCCGTCCGGCAGAAACTCGAGGGCCCACGGATTCTCGAGGCCCTCGGCGACGGTCGTCAATGTGACCGCGGTCTTGGGCGCGTCCGGCGCGTTGGTCTGCGCGGACGAGGCCGCATCTGCCATCAGGAACAAAAGGGGAGCGCTGATGGCGATGCCCGTGCGAAAGCTCATGGGTGACCTCTGCGTGTTGCGAACCGTGGAACGGCGATGCTTCGCCTTTATGTAGGCTGCGCGCCTCGATTTGCGAGCCGCGTGAAGTCCTTGCCCCATGCATCCGGCGTCAATTGTCTTTTTGCGCCGCTTCGCCCATATAGTCGCCTCATGAGCACCCCGCCGTCCCTCCGCTACGTCAAGATGAACGGCCTCGGCAACGAGATCGTCGTCGTCGACCTGCGCCACGGTGGCGAGCTGAAGCAGGCGGACATCACGGCCGCCGCCCGCAATCCGCGAACCGCGTTCGACCAGATGATGGTGCTCTACCCGCCCCGCGCGGAGGGTACTGACGCCTTTGTCCTGATCTATAACGCCGACGGCTCGGAATCGTCCGCCTGCGGCAACGGTACGCGCTGCATCGGCTGGCTTGAGACGAGCCGCACCGGCAAGGACGCGCTCCGCTTCGAGACCCGCGCCGGCATCCTGAACGTGTCCGTCCGCGACGCCTCCGCCATCACCGTCGACATGGGCGAGCCGCGTTTCGCCTGGAAGGACATCCCGCTCTCCGAGCCCTTCCACGACACGCGCGCCATCGAGCTGCAGATCGGCCCCATCGACAATCCCGTGCTGCACTCGCCCTCCGTCGTGAACGTCGGCAATCCGCACGTGGTGTTCTGGGTCGACAAGCCTGTCGAGAGCTACGATCTCGCCCGCTTCGGCCCACTGATCGAGAACCACCCGCTCTTCCCCGAGCGCGTCAACGTCACCGTGGCCGAGGTCACGTCGCCGAGCGCCATGAAGATCCGCACCTGGGAGCGCGGCGCCGGCTTGACGCGCGCCTGCGGCACCGCCGCCTGCGCCTCGGCTGTCTCCGCCATGCGCAAGCGCCTCACGCAGCGCAAGGTGACGGTCACCCTCCCGGGCGGCCCGCTCGTCATCGAATGGACGGCCGACAACCACATTTTCATGACCGGCCCCGTGGAGCTCGAGCACGAGGGCAACCTCGCGGCCGACCTCTCACCGGCCGGTGACCCACCCCGCCTTGTCCCTGAGGGGCGTTTGTCCTAAGCACCGGATGACGCCCTGAGCCAGTCCCTCGAGCCCGCCTATCGCCCGATGACCGAACCGCTGATCGTCACGCTTGGCTGCCGGCTCAACGCCTATGAGTCCGAGGTCATGCGCCGCCATGCCGTCGACGCGGGGCTCGCCGACTGCGTGATCGTCAACACGTGCGCAGTGACCGGCGAAGCCGTGCGTCAGGCCGAGCAGACCATTCGCAAGCTGCGCCGCGAGCACCCCGAAGCGCGCCTCATCGTCACCGGCTGCGCCGCCCAGATCGAGCCAGAGCGTTTCGCCGACATCGCCGGTGTCGACCACGTCATCGGCAACGCCGAGAAGCTCGAGCCCGCGACCTACCGCTCGCTCTCGACGGATGGGCTCGAGCGCGTCGCCGTCAACGACATCATGAGCGTCAAGGAAACGGCGCTGCACATGCTCGACGGCTTCGGCTCGCGCGCACGCGCGTATGTGCAGATTCAAAACGGCTGCGATCATCGCTGCACGTTCTGCATCATCCCCATGGGCCGCGGGCCGTCGCGCTCCGTCGCTCCCGGCGAAATCGTCGCTCAGGTGCGCCGCCTCGTCGAGGCGGGCTACGCCGAGATCGTGCTGACCGGCGTCGATATCACCTCCTACGGCGCCGACCTGCCCGGCCCCGCCTCGCTCGGCCGCCTCGTGAAGCAGGTCCTGGCCGGCGTTCCGGAGCTTGCGCGCCTGCGTCTCTCCTCGATCGACCAGGTGGAGACCGATCGCCATCTCCTGGATGCCATCGCCACCGAGCCGAGATTGATGCCGCACCTGCATCTCTCCATGCAGGCCGGCGACGACATGATCCTGAAGCGCATGAAGCGCCGCCACTTGCGCGCCGACGCCATCCGCTTCTGCGACGAGGCGCGCCGCTTGCGCCCGGATGTCGTCTTCGGCGCCGACCTCATCGCCGGCTTTCCGACCGAGACCGAGCCCATGTTCGAAAGCACGCTCGACCTCGTCGACGCGTGCGGGCTCACCTATCTGCACGTCTTCCCGTTCTCGCCGCGCAAGGGCACGCCCGCCGCACGCATGCCGCAAGTCGATCGCAAGCTCGTCAAGGAGCGCGCCGCGCGCTTGCGCGCCAAGGGCGAGGCCGTGCACGCGCGTTATCTCGACCGCCTCGAAGGCACGCGCATCGAGCTCCTCATGGAGCACGGTGACATCGGCCGCACACCCCACTTCGCCGAGGTGCGCGTCGATCGCAAATCCGAGGTCGGCAGCTTCACCTGGGCCAGGCTCGGTCGCCACGACGGCCGTCGCCTCGACGGCATGGTCCTCGAGGGATTGGTCGTCGCGTGAGCACCAGCGAGCCAAAGCGCAAGGGCTTCCTCGGCCGCATGTTCGGCGCCGCGGACACCCCGTCCGACGAAAAGAGCGCGAGCGCGCCGCCGGAGCAGGGCGCCCCCGAGGATACGGCCGCGGCGACCGAGGCGCCGCGCAAGAGCTGGCTCGAGCGACTGCGCTCCGGCCTCGCCAAGACCTCCTCGCGCCTCGCGGAAGGCATCACCGGCCTCGTCACCAAGAAGAAGCTCGACCAGGCCACGCTCGACGAGCTGGAGGAGGTGCTGATCGCCGCCGACTTCGGCATCCCGACCGCGTCCCGCATCACTCAGGCCCTCGCCAAAGGACGCTTCGACAAGGCCATCTCCGCCGACGAGATCCGCGCCACGCTGGCCGATGAGGTCGCCCGCGTGCTCGAGCCGCTGGCTCGCCCCCTCGAGATCGATCCCGCGCGCAAACCTCATGTCGTGCTCGTGCTCGGCGTCAACGGCTCCGGCAAGACGACCACCATCGGCAAGCTCGCCGCCCGCCTCGCCCGCGAGGGCCGCTCCGTGATGCTCGCCGCCGGCGACACCTTCCGCGCTGCCGCCATCGACCAGCTCAAGGTCTGGGGCGAGCGCGTCGGCGCGCCCGTCATCGCCCGCGACGTCGGCTCCGACGCTTCTGGCCTCGCGTTCGACGCCATCAAGGAGGCTCAGGCCAACGCTGCCGACGTGCTACTCATCGACACGGCCGGGCGCCTGCAGAACAAAGAAGGTCTGATGGCGGAGCTTGAGAAGGTCGTGCGTGTCATCCGCAAGGTCGATCCGAGCGCCCCCCACGACGTACTCCTCGTGCTCGACGCCACCACCGGTCAGAACGCGCTGCAGCAGGTCGACGTGTTCCGCGAGCGCGCGGGCGTAACGGGCCTTATCATGACCAAGCTCGACGGCACGGCGCGCGGCGGCATCCTGGTTGCAATCGCCGCCAAGCATGCGCTTCCCATTCACGCCATCGGCGTCGGCGAGAGTGTCGACGACCTGCAATCTTTCTCGGCCAAGGATTATGCCCTCGCCATTGCCGAAAGTTGAAGCCTTGGCCCCGGCACTTGCTTGCATCACGTGACGACAAAGGTCATTGAGAGAACATGAGCTCCCGCAAACGTTTCTTCCCCTTCAACGCCGAGCAGACGATCAACATCCTGAGCGAGTTCGGCCCGCTCGTGACGATGTTCGTCGTCAACGCGCTCTACGGCATCAATGCCGGCACCTGGGCGTTGATCATCACCACGCTCATGGCCATCGTCGCCATGGTCTACATGTTCCACCGGCCGCCGGTCTTCCCGCTCATCGCCTCGACCGTCACCATCGCCTTCGGCTCGCTGACCCTGATCACGCATGATCCGATGTGGGTGCAGATCAAGGTCACCATCTTCAACGCGCTGTTCGCGGGTTTCCTCTTCTCGAGCTTCTGGCACTACAAAGGCCCGCGCCAGCTCCTGAGCGAGCTCGGTCCCATCGCCGCCATGCTTCTCGTGAGCTGGCTCGTCGGCCTCCAAGGCGGCGTGCTGGCGCTCTTCGTCGTCATGGGCATCTCGCTGATCGCCGCGCGCGGCCGCCTCTCCGATCTCGACTGGGTCACAATAGGCATCACGGCGGTGTTCGTCGGTCTCGATTTCGCCTGGCACGACGAGATCTGGCTCAAGACCAATCTGATCGTCTGCAGCGCCCTCGCCGTCGGCTTTGCGCTTGGCGCCATGATCATGCGCGAGAACTTCTTCCAGTACGTGTTCGAGAAGACGTTCCACTACACCCAGGAAGGCTGGGATCTGTTTACGCGCAGCTTCGCCTGGTTCTTCGTCTTCACGGCTGTTGCCAACGAGGTCGTGCGGCTGACCTTCAGGGACGATCAGACCTACAGCATGCTGGGCCTGTCGATGACCGGGATCGATATCTGGATCGCCTTCAAGCTGGTCGTCATCCTGCCGCTCTCCGGCCTCTACGCCTGGCTTCTGACGAAGTGGATGAGCCGGTATCACTTATGAGCAGGGCAACGGCGCACACGCGACCCAGGTCCGTCAGGCAAGGTGCCGACCGTTTCCTTTGCCGCAATCGGCGTCTATTCTTGGGTATCTGGGCCCCGGCCGTCCATGCGAAGCACGGCGCCGCCATGACGTCGAGGGACGGTGACTTTATGCAGCCCGCGTCAGCACAAACAACGTCATCCCGGCGCAGGCCGGGATCCAGACCCGTCTCGACAAAGAACAACGCGGTCGCCTAAGCACGAACGGACATGAAATGAGCCAGACGGAATCGAAGCCCGAAACCCAGGAGAGCGGCACGCAGCAGCTCCTGAAGTTCCTCGTCGAGCTCGGACCGCTCGTCGTGTTCTTCCTCGTCAACTCGCGCGTCGACATCTTCTGGGGCACCGGCGCTTTCATCATCGCCACCATGCTCTCGCTGGTCGCCTCGCGCATCCTTTTCGGGCGCGTGCCGGTGATGCCGCTCGTGTCCGGCGTCGTCGTGCTTCTGTTCGGCGGCCTGACGATCTGGCTTCACGACGAGCTGTTCATCAAGCTGAAGCCCACCATCGTCAACGGCATCTTCGCCTCCGTGCTGTTCGGAGGACTCTTCTTCGGCAAGTCGCTGTTGAAGTATCTGTTCGGCGACGTGTTCGCGCTGACCGAGGAGGGCTGGCGGAAGCTCACCTTCCGCTGGGCTTGCTTCTTCGTGTTTCTCGCGCTTCTGAACGAGGCAGCCTGGCGCTTGCTCACCACCGACCAATGGGTGTCCTTCAAGGTCTTCGGCATCATGCCGATCACGATGGTCTTCGCCATCTCGCAGGTCGGCCTCCTGCAGCGCCACGCCCTCAATCCCCCCGCCGACGAGTAACACCCCACGTCGTCCGGAATGACGAAAGGAAAAAGGACGCGCAGATCTCCCCGCGCGTCCCGAATGAGTGGCAGTGAGCGAGCGAAGTGCCTAGGCCGCCGCCTTCGCCTTGAGCAGGTTGCGCTCGATCAGTGCCTCGGCGATCTGCACCGCGTTGAGCGCCGCGCCCTTCAGGAGATTGTCGGCAACGATCCACAGCACGAGACCGTTCTCCACCGTCGCGTCCTCGCGGATGCGCGAGACGAAGGTTCCATACTCGCCCGCCGCCTCGACCGGCGTCACGTAGCCGCCGGGCTCGCGCTTGTCGACCACCAGCACGCCCGGCGCGTCGCGCAGGATCTCGCGCGCCTCGTCCGCCGTGATCGGCCGCTCGAACTCGATGTTGACCGCCTCCGAATGGCCGACGAACACCGGCACGCGCACGCACGTCGCCGTCACCCTGATCTTCGGATCGAGGATCTTCTTGGTCTCCGCGAGCATCTTCCACTCCTCCTTCGTGTAGCCGTCCTCCATGAAGACGTCGATGTGAGGAATGCAGTTGAAGGCGATCTGCTTCGGAAACTTCGTCGGCTCGACCTCTTGCCCCGGCACGTACTTGGCCTTGGTCTGTGCCCACAGCTCGTCCATCGCCTCCTTGCCGGCGCCGGAAACGGACTGGTAGGTCGACACCACGACGCGCGTGATGCGGGCCGCGTCGTGCAGCGGCTTCAGCGCCACCACCATCTGCGCCGTCGAGCAGTTCGGGTTTGCGATGATGTTCTTCTTGGTGAAGCCGCCGATGGCATCCGCGTTGACCTCGGGCACGATGAGCGGCACGTCCTGGTCGTAGCGCCAGCACGACGAGTTATCGATCACGACGCAGCCCATGGCGCCGATCTTCGGGCTCCACGCCTTCGACACCGACGAGCCGGCCGACATCAGGCAGATGTCCGCCTGCGAGAAATCGAACTGCTCGAGGTCCTGGCATTTGAGCACGGTGTCGCCACACGAGACTTCAGTGCCCAGCGAGCGGCGCGAGGCGATCGCGAAGATCTCGTCCGCCGGAAAGCGGCGCTCGGTGAGGACGTTCATCATCTCGCGCCCGACGTTTCCGGTCGCGCCGACGACGGCGACTTTGTAGCCCATGGCTCAGGGTCCTTTGTGGCAGCATCGACGAACCGGTCTCCGATTGGAGACTGGTGAGTCGCGGTCCACTTACGCGGCCCGGCCCCCCCTTTCAAGGGCCAAGTGGCCGGATAGGGCTTCCCATGGGAGACGCTGAGGGAGTCGGAGACGTGCCTGGATCCCGGCCGTCCATGCGAAGCACGGCTCCGCCATGGCGCCGTAATGCCGTTAGCTGGATGACATTCCGGTTGCCCAACCTGGACGTCACACCGGCGGAGGCCGGTACCCAGATACGTCAACGTCAGGCAAGGCCCCCTCCTCCGCGACCCGGCGATTTGGGGGTTACACACACCCCGCTTTGACACGCCGGCACGCTTCCCCTTAGGTCGAAGGCCCGTTGCCGGAGAGAAGATCGCTCATGCGGACACCCACCTCGACAGCAATTGCCAAGAGCCCGGACGACGACTCCATCTGGCCGGACGGCGTCACGCCGACCGACGAGTATCGTGCGGCCATCGCGCACATCCGTGAGGGCGATGGCCACCTCTTCGTCACCGGCCGCGCCGGAACCGGCAAGTCGACCCTCTTGCGCGCGCTGCGCGGCGCCGTCGAGCACGAGATCGTCGTGCTGGCGCCGACCGGCCTCGCCGCCGTGAACGTTGGCGGCCAGACCATCCATTCCTTCTTCGGCCTCCCGCCGCGCCTCCTGCGCTCCGACGACATCCGTAGAAGCCGCAACGGCACCGTCATGCGCAAGCTCGCCTACCTCGTCATCGACGAGGTTTCCATGGTGCGCTCCGATCTCATGTGGGCCATCGACCAGTCGCTGCGCGTCAACCGAGGCCGCCCGCGCGAACCCTTCGGCGGCGTGCGCCTCGTGCTGTTCGGCGACTTGCACCAGCTCCCCCCCGTCGTGCAGGAGGCGGAGGTCGCCCAGTTTCTCGACTCCGAGTTCGGCGGGCCCTTTTTCTTCTCTGTTCCTTCGCTGCGCGAAGCCGCCGGCACCGCGCTCGTCGAGCTGACGCAAGTGTTCCGCCAAAGCGACGAGACGCTGATTTCGGTCCTCGACCGCATCCGCGACGGAGAGGCCGACGCCGACGACCTCGCCGAGCTGAACAGGCGCGTCGCGCCGATCCGCACGCTGGGCGAGGGCGACAGGTTCGTCATCCTGACGCCGACCAACGCCGCCGCGCAGCGCATCAACACCACCTACCTGGAGGCGCTTTCCGGCCACGCGCACACCTACGAGGCCGGCATCACGGGCGAGTTCGGGAGCGCCGCGCATCCGACCGACAGCGCGCTCACCTTGAAGGCGGGGGCCAAGGTGATCCTTCTGCGCAACGACCCCGAGCGCCGATGGGTCAACGGCACCATCGCCCGCATATCGCGGCTCGACGACAAGCGGGTTTTCATCGAGATCGCCGGCCGCGAGCACGAGCTCGAGCCGGTGAGCTGGGAGCAGCGCCGTTACGCCTACGACAAGGAGCAGGAGAAGATCGTCGGCACCGTCGCCGGCACCTTCAAGCAGTTCCCGGTGCGCCTTGCGTGGGCGCTGACCATCCACAAAGCCCAGGGCCTGACGCTCGACAACGTGTATATCGACCTCGGACGGGGCACCTTCGCCCACGGACAGGCCTATGTCGCTTTGTCGCGGTGTCGCTCTTTGAAGGGCCTCGCGCTCGCCCGCAGGCTCGAGCCGCGCGACATACTTTTCGATTCCGCCGCCATGGGCTACCGCGATCTCTTCCTCGCCCTTCAGCCGTAAGACGATGACACAGAACGGGGATTTCGCATCTGCGAGATCACGCCCGCATCGTTAACTTGCTCCGCCTCCTGAGCGTCCGCGGAAATAGCCATTTTGATCAATATTACCCCTGATTTCCGCACGGCAAAAATTTTTATGTTGCGCTGCACAAAACTCGCGCCTATGTTCCGTTTCGAAAGTTTCGGGTGGCCGCACGGACCTTACTTCGTTCGATACCGGCGACCGCCCCGCTTCTCAAAGCCGCAAAAACCAGCCTGACCCAAAGGAGCACCGCCGTGAACGACTTTACCCGCCAGACCCAGGAATTCTTCTCCGCCGCCAAGGACGCCCGCATCCCGGAGCAGGTTCAGGCCATCGCTGAGGACAGCGTGACCAAGGCTCGCGAGACCTACGACCGCTTCTCGACCGCCGCCAAGGACAGCGCCAAGGTTCTCGAGGACGTCGTGTCCGCCGCCCAGGCCGGCGCCAAGACGATCGGCGACCGCGTGCTGCGCAACACCGAGGCCAACACCGAGGCAGCTTTCGAGGCGGCTCAGGCCATCGCCCGCGCCAAGACGCTGCCCGAGCTGATCCGCCTTCAGTCGAGCTTCGTCCAGCAGCAGTTCGCGACCGCTGGCGCCCAGTCGAAGGAGCTCTTCGAGCTCTCGACCAAGGTTGCGCAGCAAACGTTTGAGAACCTCAACTCGGCTGCCACGAAGACCTTCGAGCAGATCAAGAAGTCGAGCTAAAGCGACGGTGAAAGCAGCGGGCCGCCACGCTCCGCGCCTTCACGTCAGCCGATAGATCGCACATACGCCCGGCGAGCTTCGCCGGGCGTATTCTTTTTTGCCCGCCCGGGCGCGGTTTGCCTTTCGCGCACCGAAATTCCGGCTATAGTGAAAGCATGTTAGGGTCGCGTTCCGATATCAAGATCCGCAAAGGCAAGCTCGTCGACGCAGCCTCCGTCGCCGAGACATTCCGCCAATCCTGGCTGCAGGCCTATCGCGGCATCCTTCCCCACCATCATCTCGAGAACATGATCCGTCGCCGCGGCCCCGATTGGTGGGCGAGCGTCATCCGGAGTGGCGACAGCCTGATCGTGCTGGAGAAGAGCAGCACCATCATCGGCTACGCCACGCTCGGCTTCTCGCGCACGCGCGGGCCGTATCAGGGCGAGATCTACGAGCTCTATGTCACGCCGGTGTACCAGGGCCTCGGCCTTGGCGAGCATCTCTTCGAGGCCTGCCGCTACAGCCTCGACCAACGGCGCTTGAAGGGCTTGATCGTCTGGGCGCTCGCCGAGAACTCCATCGCCACCGATTTCTATTGGCGCCGCGGTGGCCGCCCCGTGAAGCAGGGCTTCGAGACCATCGGCGGCCAGAAACTCGAGAAGATCGCCTTCGCCTGGTCGTCCTGACCCCGCGCGTTCGTCATTCCGCGCAAAGTGAGCGAACGCGAACGAGACCCGGAACCCAGCACAAAGCCGCTATCGCAATAGCTCGTGCCTCACATGGGGCTGCGCCCGCGCGCGCCTTGCACGGCCGGCACGTCGGGGCACGGTTTCGCGCGCGCGTCCGTATCCGCGAGCTTCCGCGCCAGCACCATCGCATCGAGATTGGCGAGCGCGTCCACGTAGGCCACGTGACACACCTCCTGCTCCGTGACCCGCATCACCACCAGCACCTGGCCCTGCGTCGTGGCGTCGTGCGTGAAGTAGCGCACGATCGTCGCGTACGGCACCGGGCGCCCGTCGCGCACCACGAAGCGCCATTCGATGGTGGTCCGCATCCCGCCGGGCTCGAATACGGTATTGGTGGACTTGAGCGTCTGACCGGCCGCGCGCTGCTTGTCCGCATTCGCCCCCACACTGAGGTAGACGCCGTCAGGCCCGCTCGCGACGTAGACGGGGAACCCCGCCAATCCGTCGCACGACCAGGCCGGACCCTCGCGTCCCTCCGCGGAATGGCATTTCGCGAGGTCGACGGCCGTGTAGAGACTCTTGATCTGCTGTATGGCGACTGCCGCACTGCACCAAAGTAGCGAAGCCAACGCGGCCAGCAGAACCCGGTAAGCGGTCATGGCACCTCGCGGGCGGTTGGTAACGGCACGTTTCTACACCTCTTTCACACCGAAATCCTCCCGACTGGGCCGAGCGGCGCCTCGTTCGCGCTCCGTGCCCCACGGCTGTCGCACCCGCGCGCGCATGGCGTGCTCGGACGATGCGAAACCTTACCGCAGTTGAGAATCCGATTTAGCCGAACCGCCGCACTTCCTCTAAGCCGCTGCGGTTGCTATATCGCGCCCATCGAATCCCCCCAGAGGGCCTGATGAGCGAGATCCGAATCGCAGTGACGGGAGCTGCGGGCCGCATGGGCCGCGAGCTCATCCGCGCGATCGCCGCGACGTCGGGGTGTGTGCTGAGCGGAGGCACCGAGGCGCCAGGCTCACCGCATGTCGGAGCAGACCTTGGAACGCTGTCCGGCCTGCCGCCGATGGGCGTTCTCGTCACCACCGATCCGCTCGAGATTGCAGCCACGAGCGATGCCGTGATCGATTTCACCGTACCCGCCGCGACGGTTGAGATGGCGGGACTCGCCGCCAACGCACGCATCGTGCATGTCATCGGCACAACCGGCCTTAACGCTGACGATGAAGCCGCAATAAAGGCTGCGGCCCGCCATGCTACCGTCATCAAGGCGGGCAACATGAGCCTCGGCGTCAACTTGCTGGCCCTCATCACACGGCGCATCGCCGAAAAGCTCGATGCCGACTACGACATCGAGATCGTCGAGATGCACCATCGCCGCAAGGTGGACGCACCGTCCGGCACGGCATTGATGCTTGGCGCCGCGGCGGCCGAGGGACGGGGGATCGATCTCGAGGCCAATAGCGTGAGAGTGAGAGACGGCCACACCGGCCCGCGCAAGCGGGGCGACATAGGCTTTGCAACGCTGCGCGGCGGCACTGTCGTCGGCGACCACACGGTTGTCTTCGCCGGCGATGGCGAGCGCATCGAGATCACGCACCGAGCCGAGGATCGCAGCATATTCGCGCGCGGCGCCGTCAAGGCCGCGCTGTGGGGCCGCGGCAAGGGACCCGGCCTGTTCAACATGGGCGATGTATTGGGACTTTAAATGTCAACATTGCAGAGAGCGCAACGGATTGCAGCCATGACGAACAAGCTCGTGCTCGTGCGCCATGGCGAAAGCGAATGGAACAAGCGCAACATCTTCACCGGCATTCGCAATCCCGATCTGACTGACAAGGGCCTGATCGAGGCCGTGTGGGCCGGACGCGTCCTGAAAGGCGAAGGGTTGCACTTCGATATCGCCTTCACGAGCAAGCTCAAGCGCGCGCAGCACACGCTCGACATCATCCTCGGCGAGATCGGCGGCGACCCGACCGAGGTTATCGAGCACCCCGCGCTCAACGAGCGGGACTACGGCGAGCTTTCCGGCCTCAACAAGGATCAGGCGCGCGAGCGATGGGGCGAGGAGCAAGTGCTCGCCTGGCGCCGCAGCTTCGATACGCCCCCGCCGGGCGGAGAAAGCCTCAAGGACACGGCCGAGCGCGTGCAGCCCTACTACCTCGAGCACATCTGGCCGCTCGTCGCCGCAGGAAAGAACGTCATCGTCTCCGCGCACGGAAATTCTCTGCGCGCCCTCATCATGTTTCTTGAGAAGCTATCCGCGGAGCAAATCCTGGATCGCGAGCTGGCAACCGCCGCGCCGCAGGTCTACCGCCTCTCACCCACGGGCGACGTCGAGGAGCATCGGGAGCTCGTTCGCTCGGAGGGTCGTGACAGTGGTATGGGATGAGCTTGCCCGCGACGCGGGCGACGAGAACCAGCGCCACCGCGACAAATGGATCGGCGTCTACATCGGCGTGCTGGCCGTCGTTCTCGCCATCTGCTCCATGGGCGGCGGCAATGCCTCCAAGGAAGCGACGCTGAAGAACATCGAGGCCACCAACACCTGGGGCTTCTTCCAGGCCAAGAACATGCGCCGCCACGTGCTGCGCCTCGAGGTGGACGAGTTCGAGCTGACGCTGCTTTCCAACCCGTCTCTTACGCCGGAGGCGCGCACGGCCATCGAGACCAAGATCGCGGCCTACAAGGCACAGGACGCAGACCTCACCTCCAACAAGGAGACCAACGAGGGTCTCGACGAGCTCTGGGAGCGCGGCAAAGCGCTCGAGGCCGAGCGCGACGCCGCCATGCGCCAAGACCCCTATTTCGACTACGGCGAGGCGTTCTTGCAGATCGCCATCGTTCTGGGAGGCATCGCGATCATCTCCGGAGGATCGCTCCTGCTCATCACCAGCGCCGTCATGGGCGTTTTCGGCGCGCTGTTTACCTTGAACGGCTTCACGCTCCTGCTCCCCATCCCCTTCATCGGCTGACGCACGGCCGCGGCTCGCACCCACGCCGACGTATCTGGACCCCGACCTGCGTCGGGGCAACGTTTATGGAAGATCCGCCCGGACCAAACGCAACCGTCATCCCGGCGGAGGCCGGGATCCAGCTACGCCGAATGTTTAGGCCGGCGCGCGCATCCGCATGACGGCAAGCTTGCCGCGTCTCCGCCGGCGCGCTAGTACCGCGCCACCAAATCCACCCGACGGAACACGCCCATCATGACCACCCACAAGCTGCTCCTTCTGCCCGGCGACGGCATCGGCCTCGAAACCATGGCCGAGGTCGAGCGCATCATCGCCTTCTTCAACAGGAAGGGCGGCGCACACCGCTTCGAGACGGAAAGCGATCTCGTCGGCGGCTCTGCCTACGATGTGCATGGAGTAGCCGTCACCGACGCCTGCGTCGTCAAGGCCAAGGCATCCGACGCCGTGATCTTCGGCGCCGTTGGCGGCCCCAAGTGGGACAAGGTTCCCTACGCCGTGCGCCCCGAGGCAGGTCTCCTGCGCCTGCGCAAGGACCTCGGCCTCTTCGCCAATCTGCGCCCCGCGATCTGCTATCCGGCGCTCGCCGATGCCTCGTCGCTGAAGCGCGAGCTGGTCGAAGGGCTCGACATCATGATCGTGCGCGAACTCACCGGCGGCGTCTACTTCGGCGAGCCGAAGGAGATCGTGACCCTCGAGGACGGCCAGAAGCGAGCCGTCGACACGCAGATCTACACCACGCACGAGATCGAGCGCATCGCCAAGGTCGCCTTCGACCTCGCGAGGAAGCGCGGAAACAAGGTCCACTCGGCCGAGAAACGCAACGTCATGAAGACCGGCGTCCTGTGGAACGAGGTCGTCACCGCGACCCACAAGTCCTACGCGCCCGACGTCGAGCTGCAGCACATCCTCGCCGACAATTGCGCCATGCAGCTCGTGCGCAACCCGAAGCAGTTCGACGTCATCGTCACCGACAACCTGTTCGGCGACGTGCTGTCGGACGAGGCCGCCATGGCCACCGGCTCGCTCGGCATGCTGCCCTCGGCCTCCCTCGGCGCCCCCGACGAGACAACCGGCAAGCGCCTCGCGCTCTACGAGCCGGTGCACGGCTCCGCCCCCGACATCGCGGGCAAGGGTCTCGCCAACCCGATCGCCACCATCGCCAGCTTCGGCATGGCGCTCCGCTACTCGTGCAACATGAGCGAGGGTGCCGATCTGATCGACAAGGCCATCGCCACCGTGCTCTCCGATGGCCTCCGCACCGGCGACATCATGCAGCCCGGCATGCGCCAGGTCGGCACCAGCGAGATGGGCTCCGCCATCCTTGCCGCGCTCGAAAAGCTCGCCTGAATGACGATCTGACGAAAAAAGGGCAGCTCTCGATGGAGAGCCGCCCAGTCGTGTTGGAAGCAGGTCTCGAAATTTCGCAGATCAATCCGCCGTGACGACGAACACCTTGAAGGCCTTGTCGAGGCGGAAGTCGTACTGGCCGGCCTTGCACTTCACGTCCTCGGCCTCGTACACGCCCGTACCCTCGCTCTCCTTCTCGTAGGTGCCGCCCTCGCAGCCCCAGGCCGCAATGGCCTCCTTGATCTTCCCGACCTCGTCGTCGGTCGGCTTCTCGTCGGCAAGCGCCGCGCAGGAAGAGAAGGCGAGAGCAGCAGCGAGAGCGAGCATGCGCTTCATGGAAGACTCCTTCGATGGATATGAATCGGGAACCATGTTCCTATTCATTGCCGCGATGCAGCATGTCCATGGGAGAACTTCCCGTTCTGGCAGGGAAAATATCACTCCCCTCGAAGGGGGCAGAGTTACGATGATATATCAATAAGTTACATCAGAACTCATCATCTCAAACTGAGTGGAGGAAAAATGGCTGCGGAGAAGAAAAACAATCAAAGCTTTCGCAGCGCAACAGTGGCCACGCTGTGATCCTGCCCCTTGCGCAGGATGAGCCGCGCGCGCGGCCGCGTGGGCAGGATGTTCTCGACCAGGTTCCTGAGATTGATCGTGCGCCAGATCTCGAGCGCCCGCGCCACGGCGTTGTCGTGGGTGAGCGTGATGTAGCGGTGGAAGAATGATGCCGGATCGCGGAACGCGGTGCTCCGAAGTCGCATGAAGCGCTCGAGATACCAGGACTCGATGAGCGCCGGCTCCGCGTCGATGAAGATCGAGAAATCGATGAAGTCGGACACGAACGGCCCCAGCTCGCCGCCCTTGTGCACGTTGGCCGGCTGCAGCACGTTGAGCCCTTCGACGATCAGGATGTCGGGCCGCTCGATGACCACCTTCTGGCTCGGCATGATGTCGTAGTGGAAGTGCGAGTAGACCGGCGCCTCGACGTGCTCCCTGCCGCTTTTCACGTCGGCGAGAAAGTTGATCAGCCGCGCCGTGTCGAAGCTTTCGGGGAAGCCTTTGCGCTCCATCAGGCCGCGCACTTCGAGCTCGCGGTTCGGATAGAGAAAGCCGTCGGTCGTGATGAGATCGACGCGCGGATGATCCGGCCAGCGCGCCAGCAGTGCTTTCAAGACGCGCGCCGTCGTGCTCTTGCCGACCGCCACCGAGCCCGCGACGCCGACGATGAACGGCACCTTGCAGTCCGTGCGCCCGAGAAACGTCGAGCTGACCGCGTGCAGCTTCTGCGCGGCGGCGACATAGAGATTGAGCAGGCGCGACAGCGGCAGATAGATGGTCTCGACCTCTTCGACGCTGAGCTCGTCGATGAGGCCCGAGAGCACTTCGAGCTCCTCCGGCTCGAGCGTCATGGGCGTGTCGGCGCGGAGCTTCGCCCATTGCTCGCGGCTGAACGTGCGATAGGGCGAGAACTGCCGTTCCGGGTCCGCCGCTCCGACCACCTCGAGCCTTGGCTCTTCCCGCGCCGGACCCATCGCCTTGTCGCGTAGTCTCATGAGCGGTTCACCCGGAGGCTCTGCGGCCTCTTCTATTCCATGATCGCCTTCAGAACGGATCGCGCTCTAGGACCCGCGCGAGGCTTTCTCCGCGAGTCCCGATTGTCCCGTGCGCTGGTCGAGCACCGCGAGCACGTCGGCGAGCGCGACACCCCTGGCTTCGAGCAGCACCAGGAGATGATAAAGCAAATCCGCGGCTTCCGCACGCAGGGCGTCGTCGCTTTGGTTGACACCGGCGATGACCGTCTCCACGGCCTCCTCACCGAGCTTCTTGGCGCACCGCTCCGGACCGGCATCCAGAAGCTGGCGCGTGTAGGACTTGTCCGCCGCCGCATCACGCCGCGCCCGGATTGTCGCCGCCAGCCTCGAAAGAACGTCGTCGCTCATCGGGATAGCCTTCGAAGCTTCACATCGCCCTCCGCCAAGCGTTGCACATGCTGAGACGGGGGAATGCGTTTGCGAATCTGGATCCCGGCCTCCGCCGGGATGACGGAAAGTGAATTGCAGCCGGCTCGTCCACATTCGACGTCACACCGGCGACAGCCGGTGTCCAGCCACGTCTCCGGCCGGCGCAATGTCCTCCTTCGCATGACCAGCGGAGGGGACTTGCCCTTACGGCACCGGGCCCGCCGATGTCCAGCCCAGCGCAGCCTGCACGCTTAACGCGCCCCGACCCCGACCTCAGCCGCTGTCGGACCCGATCAGGCGCAGGCGAATGTAGTCGAGCTGATCGAAATTGCCGTACTTGATGATGAGGTTGCCGCTCTCGCCCGAGCCGCGCTTGACCTCCACCTTGAGCCCGAGCCGATCCGCGAGCTCCTTCTCGAACGCCTTGGTGTCGGCATCCTTGTCGCGCCCCTTGCGCCCGCCGCCGCCTGTCGATCCGGCAACACCGATCGGCCCCGCCTGCACCAGCGTCTGGACCAGCGCCTCGGCCTCGCGGACGTTGAGGCTGCGGTCGAGGATCTGCTGCGCCAGCGCCTCCGCATCTTCACGTCCAACCAGTGTCCGCGCGTGCCCGGCCGTGAGCCTCCCGTCCTGCACATAGGCCTGCACGCCCGCCGGCAGCTTCAGAAGCCGCAGCGTGTTCGCGACATGGCTGCGGCTCTTGCCGATGATCTCTGACACCTGCTCCTGGCTGTAGTCGAAGCGTTCGATCAGCTCGCGGTAGCCGTTCGCCTCCTCGATGGCGTTGAGATCGGCCCGCTGCACGTTCTCGATGATCGCGATCTCGAGCACATCGCGGTCCGAGAGATCGCGCACGATGACCGGCACCGTATGCAGCGCCGCCTTCTGCGCCGCGCGCCAGCGCCGCTCGCCGGCCACGATCTCGTAGGCGTGCGCATCCTCGGGATGCGGCCTGACGATGATCGGCTGCACGAGTCCTTTGGTGCGGATCGACTCCGCGAGCTCGGCCAGATCCTGCTCCGCGAAATCCTTACGCGGATTGAAGCGTCCGCTTCTGAGCTGCACCACCGGCAAGAGTCGCTGCTCGCCCTCGGCCGGCAGCCGCGACTGACTTTGCGGCGCCTCCCCGATCAGCGAGGCAAGCCCCCGGCCAAGCCGGCTCTTGGGTAGCGGTGAGTTCATGACGCGCCCTGTTTTGTATTATATTACAGTTCGTTACGCCGCTTTCGTCTGACGCTCGCGCTCGATGATCTCTGTCGCGAGCCGGATGTAGGCCTGGCTGCCCGCGCAGTCGTAGTCGTAGAGCAGGATCGGCTTGCCGTGCGAGGGCGCCTCCGCCACGCGCGTGTTTCGCGGAATGACGGACTCGTAGACCTTGGGCCCGAAGAAGGCCCGGACTTCGTCCGCGACCTCGCGCGAAAGCGTCGTCCGCGCGTCGTGCATGGTCAGCACGACGCCCTGGATCTCGAGGCTCGGGTTGAGCGTGGCGCGGATCTGGTCGATCGATTCCTTGAGCTGCGAAATGCCTTCCAGCGCGAAGAATTCACACTGGACCGGCACCAGCACGGCATTCGCCGCCGCGAGCGCATTGAGCGTCAGGATGCTGAGCGAAGGCGGGCAGTCGATCAGGACATAGCCGAAGCCCTGGTCCGCGGGCTTCCCCTGGAGCTGCGCCGCAAGACCCGCAACCGCGTTCCTGAGCTTGAAGGCGCGGCTGGCATCGCCCGAGAGGTCGCTCTCGAGCCCGACCAGGTCCTGGTTCGCCGGAACCACGAACAGCCCGGGAATGGCCGTCGGCACCGCAACCTCGAGCAGGCTCGCGTGCCCCATGACCGCGTCGTACGAGGTCCGCGACCGCATTTCAGGCGGTACGCCGAGCCCGGTCGAGGCGTTGCCCTGCGGATCGAGGTCCACGACCAGCACGCGCTCGCCGATCGCCGCCAGCGCCGTTCCGAGATTGATGGCCGTAGTCGTCTTGCCGACGCCGCCCTTCTGATTGGCGATCGCCAGCGTCCTGAGCTTGGCTGTCACGGGACTAACCCTCCGTCCTCGCAGCTAAATTTCGCACGATCACAATACGTGCCTCGTTGTCCGTCAGACTGGGGGCGAGCGAATAATCGAACCCGAATCGCTTTTGCGCCTCAGCCACTTCTACCTCCGCTTCGCGGCCTTTGGGAAACAGGGCGACCGTCGAGGGAGAAAAAAACGGCATGGCCAGACCCAGCAGCTTCGGCAGAGGCGCGAGCGCCCGCGCCGTGATCACGTCTCTTGTCTGAGAGTTAGCCTGAGTCGCGGCCTTTTCGCTCCGCTCGGCGCGAATCTCCACAACAACGCCCGTAATCCGGGCGACCTCGCGGAGAAATGCGGCCTTGCGGCTGTCGCTCTCGACCAGGGTCATGCGCGCGTCCGGGAGCCGCTCGGCCAGCAGAATGGCAAGCACAAGCCCCGGAAATCCGCCGCCAGAGCCGAGATCGAGCCAGGATTTTCTTTCCCCTCCCCCGTGTGGGGAGGGAGGAGAAGAGAGCCCCAGCGCCAGAAGCTGAGCCGAATCCGCGAAATGCCGGTGCCAGATTTCGTCGAGGGTCGCTGGCGAAACCAGATTGATGGTCCGTTGCCAGGTCTTGAGCAGGGCCTCGTAGGCCGTCAACCGGGCCAGCGTTTCACGTGAAACGCCAAAGGCTTCCTGAAATGCCTCGGCATTTTCGATTCGGCGTGCCGCCCCCGCGGCTTGGCCGCCGGACCTCATGAGGCGCGCGCCCGCGGCCCCTGCTTCTTCTTGACCGCCGACAGGATCAGCATGAGCGCCGCAGGTGTCATGCCCTCGACGCGCCCGGCCTGAGCCAGCGTCGCCGGCCGCCGCTCGGAGAGCTTCTGCCTCAGCTCCGCCTTGAGGCTGGGCAGGGTTGTATAGTCGAAGTCGCCCGGAATCTCGACCGCCTCGTCCTTCTTGAGTGCGGCCACGTCGACCTCCTGCCGCTTCACGTAGGCGTCATAGCGAGCGTCGATTTCGATTTGAGCTGCAATCGCCGGATCGAAATCCGCGAGCTCAGGCCAGATCTCAACCAGGCGCGCATAACCTACGCTTGTATATGAGAGAATCTCAAACGCCGTCCGTCGCCTTCCGTCCTTGTTGATTTCGATTCCGTTTCGTTCCGCTTCTGACGGTGTGAGCGTTTTTTGAGAAAGAACATGAGCGAGAGACAATAACATATTGTTTTTATTAAAATACAGCCGTGAACGAAGCGCGGACACACATCCCGCCTGCACTCCGATCGGCGTCAGCCGCTGGTCCGCGTTGTCCGCCCGCAGCCGCAACCGGAACTCGGCGCGCGACGTGAACATGCGATAAGGCTCCGTGACGCCGCGCGTCACGAGATCGTCGATCATCACGCCGAGATAGGCATCCGCCCGCGACAGCACGAACGTCCGCGAGCCTCCGCCGGCCGTGAGAGCCGCATTGATGCCGGCCGCGATGCCCTGCGCCGCCGCCTCCTCGTAGCCCGTGGTGCCGTTGATCTGGCCGGCGAGGAACAGGCGCTTCAGCCGCTTCGTCTCAAGCGTCGGCAGGAGTTCGCGCGGGTCCACGTAGTCGTACTCGATAGCGTAGCCCGGCCGCTTGATGGCGACGCGTGCGAGCCCCGGCAGCGTCTTGAGAAACGCCTCCTGCACATCCGCCGGCAGCGAGGTCGAGACACCGTTGGGATAGACGGTGTCGTCCTCGAGCCCCTCGGGCTCGAGGAACACCTGGTGCGCCGCGCGGTCGGCGAAGCGTACCACCTTGTCCTCGATGGACGGGCAATAGCGCGGCCCGCGCGAGGCGATCTGCCCCGAGTACATCGGCGAGCGCGCCAGGTTGGCGCGGATGATCGCGTGCGTCGCCTCGCTCGTGTGCGTGATCGCGCACGTCACCTGCGGATTGGTGATCTTCTCGGTCAGGAACGAGAACGGTACCGGCTCCGCGTCCGCCGCCTGTTGGTCGAGCGAGTCCCAATCAATCGAGGCGCGCGCGAGCCGCGCCGGCGTCCCGGTCTTGAGCCGGCCCATGGCGAGACCGAGCCCGTAGAGCCGCTCCGAGAGCTTCAGCGCCGGCGCGTCGCCGACCCGCCCTGCCGGTTGAGTCTGATCGCCCAAATGTATGAGACCATTGAGGAAAGTTCCAGTCGTCAGCACCACGGCGCCGGCCCGGATCGTCTCGCCGGCCTGCGTGATCACGCCGCCCACGACGCCATCGGCCTCGATCAGATCCTCGACCGCGCCCTCCATCACCGTGAGGCCGGGCGTCTCGCGGACCGCCTGCTGCATGGCCTCGCGGTAGAGCTTGCGGTCCGCCTGCGCGCGCGGGCCCTGCACCGCCGGTCCCTTCGATCGGTTGAGGAGCCGGAACTGGATGCCGGCCGCGTCGGCGACGCGCCCCATGAGCCCGTCGAGCGCATCGATCTCGCGCACGAGATGCCCCTTGCCGAGACCGCCGATGGCCGGATTGCAGCTCATCTCGCCGATGGTCGCGAAGCGATGCGTAATGAGCGCCACGCTTGCGCCCATGCGCGCGGCGGCGGTCGCGGCCTCGACACCAGCGTGCCCGCCCCCGACGACGATCACATCGAACGTGCGTTCGGTCATCTGCTCCTCATCTTCCGGCGGAGGAATACAGGAGCGTTGCGCGGCGGTCAAAAATCGCTCTCGCCCTATGACGCCCGCCAAGAACCGGACGACGCCTCTGAGCAAATTATGTGGATACGGAGGACAACACACAGTTCACGACACGCCCCAACTTGGCTCCGCCACTTTAGACGCCCTAGCATTTCGGCCTCCGCCGTCGGTGATCTGGGGACGATCAATGCTGAAGGTCTGTGTCGGGTGTCTTGTTGCGCTGACCGTCTCCGCCTGCGCCGGACGCGTACCGCAGCCATCGCCGATCTTCCTGGCTTCCGATCAGCAACTCGAGTGCGGGGCCATCGAGGCCGAAGCCAAGATCAATAACGAGCGCATCGCCACCCTGGCCGTCGAACAGAACTGGAAGTTCGGCCAGAACGTCACCGCCGGCATCGCCGGCTTCATGCTGTGGCCGGCCTGGTTGGCCCTGGATTTCCAGGATGCGGCCGGCAAGGAGGCCAAGTCGCTGTCGCTGCGCAACCAGTACCTTTTGACGCTGGCCGAGGAGCGCTGCCAGCCGGCCATGCAGACGGCGAGCGTCGAGCCATCGGCCCCCACCTCGCCCGAGAAATCCGCGCTTGCCTCCAACGACGAGATCGCCTCCAGCCTCGTCAGCCGCTGACACGCGGCTCCGTCACATGATGATTCACGTGAAACATTGGGCTCCAACAAGCGGCCTCGCTTGATTCACGTGAAACACTTTGCCCTCGCCTCGTCCACGAAATATCGATTCACGTGAAACATCGCGGCGAAGCCGCGCTTCAAGGCATCGCGTGCCGGTGGATCAGCTTCGGAGCGCGCGAACAGCAACGCCACGCACCTAACGATGCAGCCCCGCACCCAAGCCCGTCGGATCGGGCATATGCGGATTGACGAGCTCGTCGTTCGGCCCATAGCCGTCCATGCCGTCGAGCTTCGGCGCAAAGCGATCATGGATGATCTGATCGAAGCACTGCAGATGCAGGTGCGGGAACCAGACGCCGTTCTCGTGCGGTTCGCCAATGAGCCCCACCGCATCGCCGCGCTCGAGACGATCACCGGGTGACGGCAGCCCCCGATGCGCCAGGTGCGCCATGATGCAGTAGCCGGCGCCGAGATAGAGCGTATCGAGCGCGATGAACACGCATCCGCCCCAGCCGCCATATGACGTGTCGCGCACCACGCGGAGAACCGTGCCGCCGGCGGGCGCCACCACCAGCGTGCCAGCCGGAACATTGTAATCGACGGCCGTGTGACGCATGACGGCGGGATTGTGGTAATGCCCGCGCCAGAGATGATCGCGCGGCTCCATGTAGCCGCCGTAGGTGTAGTCAGCGTCTTTGCGGCGCGCATCCGCCGTCACCCACACCTGGCAGAATGCGGGATCGTTGAGCGGATTGGGTGACGCGTCCGCCACCTGCGGATCGGCTTTCGCCTCCGCCGCAAGGTCGGTGTACGCCCACCGCGCCTCTGCGAGCTTCGGAAATAGGACAGGTGCCATCGTTCCGGTCATGGCTGCCTCGCGCTCCCGAACACTCACAAAATGGATTCACGTGAAACATCGCGTGCCGTCGGCGGCGACGCCGGCCTTCACTTCCCGATGCAGAAGCGTGCGAAAATCTGGTCCAGCACGTCCTCCACGTCAACGCGGCCCGTGATGCGCCCGAGCGCATCCGCCGCCTGCCGAAGATCCTCCGCGCGCAGCTCCACGTCCTCCGCATCGCCCTCGAGGAACACCTCCAGATTCTGACGGCACGCCTCCACCAGCCAGCGGTGACGGAACTGCGTGAGTGCCGGCTCCTCGCGGTGACCGATGCGCTCATGAGCGATCATCGTGAGACGCGTGACGAGCTCCTCGAGGCCCGCGCCCGTCCTGACCGACAGCGGCACCATGTCGTCCGGCATCGGCGGGAGACCGCCTTCCCCCAGGAGATCGATCTTGTTCATGACCACGAGCGCACGCTCCGCGACACCCGCGAGCTCGGGCGGCAGCATCGTCTGAGGCCCGCTCGCGTCCGTGAGCCAGAGCACGAGATCGGCCGCCTCCGCGGCGGCCCGGCTGCGCCGCATGCCCTCGCGCTCGATGGCGCCCTCGGTCTCACGGAAACCCGCGGTGTCGGAGACGACCACCGGCATGCCGCCGAGATCGAGCCGCACCTCGATGACGTCTCGCGTCGTGCCGGCCTCCGCCGAGACGATGGCCACGTCGCGCCGCGCGAGAGCATTGAGCAGGCTCGACTTGCCCGCGTTGGGCGGACCGGTGAGCGCCACGCGAAACCCCTCGCGCAGGATCTCGCCCCGGTGACCGTCATCGAGGTGATGGATCACGGAAGCAACGAGCGCCCGAATGATGGAGGATGCGTCCGCGAACGTCTTCTCGCCGATGTCGCGCTCATCGGAGAAGTCGAGGCCCGCCTCGATGAGCCCGAGCGCCTCGATGAGGCTCGCCCGCCATCCATCGTAGAGATCGGACAAGGCGCCCGACGCCTGCGCCAACGCCTGGCGCCGCTGCCCCTCCGTCTCCGCATCGATGAGATCGGCGAGGCCCTCCACCTCCGCGAGGTCGATCTTGCCGGCCTCGAAGGCGCGGCGCGCGAACTCCCCCGGCTCCGCCATCCTGAGCCCGGGCACGGCCCCGACCGCCGCCAGCACCGCCTGCACCACCGCGCGGCCCCCGTGCAGATGAAGCTCGAGAAGGTCCTCGCCGGTAAAGCTCTTCGGGCCGGGACACCAGACGACCAGGCCGCGGTCGAGCACCTCGCCGGTTTCGGGGTGACGGATCGGGCGCACCATCGCCCGCCGTGGGGCGGGGCGCGGACCGGCCATCGCGTTCGCCACACGCCCCGCGCCCGCGCCTGACACACGCACGACAGCCACCGCGGACCTGCCGGGGGCGCTCGCCAGCGCGAAAATGGTCGGGTCACGCGATGGGGTCATGTCTTGAACTTTACGCCGGGACGGCATTCATGCGGGGAGCGGCCATCCCGCACTTGGGCGATCAAGCCAGGAGGATAGACTAGCATGAGCCGCAACCGCCTCGGCGAGGAGACGAGCCCCTACCTCATCCAGCACAAGGACAACCCGGTCCACTGGTGGGCGTGGGGACCGGACGCATTGGCCGAGGCCAAGCGCACCGGCAAGCCCATCCTGCTCTCGATCGGCTACTCCGCCTGTCACTGGTGTCACGTGATGGCGCACGAGAGCTTCGAGGATGAGGTGACGGCGGCCGTGATGAACGATCACTTCGTGAACATCAAAGTCGACCGCGAGGAGCGCCCCGACATCGACGCCATCTACATGGGCGCCCTGCATCGGCTGGGCCAGCAGGGCGGCTGGCCGCTGACCATGTTCCTCGACGGCGACGCACGTCCCTTCTGGGGCGGCACCTACTTTCCGAAGACGAGCACGTACGGCCGCCCCGCGTTCGTCGACGTGCTGTCTCGCATCTCCGCGATCTATCGCAACGAGCCCGGCAAGGTCGCCGGCAACGCGGAGGCCTTGGTGCAATCGCTGTCCGAGACGAGTGACGGCGGCGGCCCCACCATCACCGACGCCCTGCTGCGCGAGGTGGTCATGCGCCTCACGCGTGCCGTCGATCCGATCCACGGCGGCATCTCTGGCGCACCCAAGTTTCCGCAGTGGAGCTTCTTCTGGCTCCTCTGGCGCGGCGCCATCCGCTATCGCAACGACGCGGCGAAGGCCGCGGTGACGACCACCCTCGAACGGATGAGCATGGGCGGCATCTACGATCACCTGGGTGGAGGCTTCGCGCGCTATTCGGTGGACGAGCTCTGGCTCGTCCCGCACTTCGAGAAGATGCTCTACGACAACGCCCTCCTCGTCGATCTCATGACCGAGGTCTGGCGCGAGACGCAGAGCCCGCTGCTCGCCGCCCGCATCGAGGAGACCATCGCCTGGCTCGCCCGCGAGATGATCGTCGAGGACGGCGCCATCGCCTCCGCGCTCGATGCCGACTCGGAAGGCGAGGAAGGCAAGTTCTACGTCTGGTCGCCGGATGAGATCGACGCCGTGCTCGGCGCCGATGACGCCGCGCTTTTCAAGAAGATCTATGACGTCACCGCCGAGGGCAACTTCGAGGGTCACACCATCCTGAACCGCTCGCAGTCGGGCGGCCTTGGCGCGCCCGATCAAGAGGAGCGCCTCGCCCTGTTCCGCACGAAACTGCTCGAAGCGCGCGCCGGGCGCATAAGGCCAGGTTGGGACGACAAGGTGCTCGCCGACTGGAACGGGCTCGCCATCGCGGCGCTCGCGCGCGCGGGCACGGTGTTCGATCGTCCGGAGTGGGTGACGATGGCGCAAAAAGCCTTCACCTTCGTCGTCGAACGGATGACCGTCGCCGGAAGGCTCCTTCACGCGACGCGTCACGGCAAGGGACGAGCGCCCGCCGTCGCCGGCGACTACGCCAACATGATCTGGGCCGCGCTCCGCCTCTACCAGGCGACCGGCGACGAGAGCACCCTCGCCCACGCTCGCGCCTGGCTCGACGTGCTCGACACCCACTATTGGGACGCCGAGCGCGGCGGCTACTTCACCGCCGCCGACGACACCGCGGACGTCATCGTGCGCCTGAAGAGCGCGAGCGACGACGCCACCCCGTCCGCCAATGCCATCATGGTGTCCAATCTCGCCGCCCTCGGAACCCTCACGGGAGAGCCGCGTTTCGCTCGGAGAGCCGAGGCGATCATGCAGGCCTTCTCGGCGGACGTCTCCCGCAACCTCGGAGCGCACACCGGCCTCCTGGCTGCGTCAATTGATCTCTTGGCTCCACAACTCATCGTCCTAATTGAAGGCAAGGAACAACCTCGCCCGAGGCTCGGTGCGGCCCTGCGAAGCCTGTCGGTGCCCGGCGCGCTGGAGCTTTCGGTGAAAGGCACCATCGGCGACACGGATCCGGCCGCCGTGCGCGGAAAATCGGCAGACGACGGACGCTCCACCGCCTACGTCTGCGTCGGTCCGCAATGCTCGCTTCCGGTGACCCGGGAGGAGGATCTGCGGCGAGTTGTCATCGACCTCCGGTCGGTTGACTGAGATCAAGGTTTCTTGTCGTTAGAATCAAAAAATATGATGTAGTTTCCGTAAGTAACGCGTGCGATATAACAATGGATGACATAGAGCCTTTGCAAGCTTATGGAAGGTCGAAGCAACGCCCAGATGAGGTGTTCATGAACTCCGCACCCCTGCGCACACTCGTCCGCTACGGGTATGTGCCCTTCATGCTGATCGGGCTCAACGCAGCCGCCATCTACGTCGTCACCCACGGCCATTCGTACGTGTGGCTGCTGCCGCTCCTCGCCACGGCATTCGCCGCCGCCCACGTCGCCGAGCGCGTGGTTCCGTTTCACGAGGAATGGAACCACTCGCACGGCGACGATGAGGCCAACATCTGGCACACCATCGTCTACGAGGGGACGAGCGCCACTGGCGTTCTGATGATCCCGCTCATCGCATGGGTGCTGAGCATCCAGCCCGGCAGCTTGATGAACCTGTGGCCGCGCGATTGGTCGATTCCGGCCCAGCTCGTGCTTGCCGTGCTGATCGCCGACTTCATGTTCACGCTCATCCACTACCTGAGCCACCGCTACAGCGTCCTCTGGCGCTTGCATGCGGTCCATCACGGCGTGTCGCGGCTCTACGGTTTCAACGGCCTCGTCCGCCATCCGCTGCACCAGGCCCTCGACATGGTGTTGGGCACCGCGCCCATGGCCATCGCCGGCATGCCGGTCGAGGTCGCGGCCCTCCTCGGCTTCGTCATCTCGGTGCAGCTCATCGTCCAGCACTCGAACGTGGACGCGGCGCTTGGGCCGTTCCGCAACCTGCTCTCGATCGGCCGCTTGCATCACTTGCACCACGTCAACTGGGGCAAGGAAGGCGACGTGAATTTCGGTCTCTTCCTGACGCTGTGGGATCGCCTGTTCGGCACCTTCGCGCCCGAGCCGCCGCGCCCGATCACAGCCAGTGACATGGGCATCGACGAAATCCCGGACTTCCCGCGCACCTATCGCGAGCACCTGGCGCTGCCGTTCCTCTATAAGCCCGGCGACGGCGCGCCCCAGTCGCTCACCGCCGCCGCCCGCGCCCGCGCCATCCACGACGCGACGGCGAAATAGCGCCTACCTCTGATGCGCAATTCACTTTGGTTTTGAAGCGCCACCCTTTCCCTCACGCCATGGCCGGGCTTAGACCCGGCCATCCAGGGCGTATCGCTCAAGCCGTGGAAATGGAAAGGCCGCCTTTCAGGCGGCCTTTCCATTGTCGGTATAACCCTCTCCTGTTCGTCCTTGGATGGATTTCCAACCGAAGGGGCCACGCCATGAAGTTCATGATGTTCGTCACCACCGATGGGGGCATGAGGATTCACGGCCACAAGCCGGGTGGCGCCGATGACTGGGTCTCCGAGGCAGGAACCCGCCGCATCACCGGCGACAGGCTGCGGCCCGTCTCCGAAGGCAAGACCGTGCGCATCCGCGACGGCAAGACGATCGTCACCGACGGACCGTTTGCGGAACTGAAGGAAGTCATCGTCGGCTTCGACATCCTCGATTGCGAAACCATGGAGGAGGCTATCGAGATCGCGTCGCGCCATCCGCTGGCGACGACCGGCAGCCTCGAGCTCCGCGCCTTCTGGCCGTTCGAGGATTGAGATCGGGGGAAGCCCGAAACAAAAAAGGCCGCTACGATCGCGGCCTTTTCCGTAAGCGCAAGTCCTACGTGTTCATCGACTGGAAGAACTCGCCATTGGTCTTGGTCGAGCGCAGCTTGTCGATGAGGAACTCGATGGCGTCCATCGTGCCCATCGGGTTGAGGATGCGCCGCAGCACATAGACCTTCTTGAGCTGGTCCTTCGGCACCAGCAGGTCTTCCTTGCGCGTGCCGGAGCGGGCGACGTCGATCGACGGAAACACGCGCTTGTCGGAAACCTTGCGGTCGAGAATGATTTCCGAGTTACCGGTACCCTTGAACTCTTCGAAGATGACCTCGTCCATGCGGCTGCCGGTATCGATGAGCGCCGTCGCGATGATGGTGAGCGAGCCGCCTTCCTCGATGTTGCGCGCCGCGCCGAAGAAGCGCTTCGGCCGCTGCAAGGCGTTCGAGTCGACGCCGCCCGTCAGCACCTTGCCGGAGGACGGAACGACGGTGTTATAGGCGCGCCCCAAGCGCGTGATGCTGTCGAGCAGGATCACCACGTCGCGCTTATGCTCGACGAGGCGCTTGGCCTTCTCGATCACCATCTCCGAAACCTGCACGTGCCGCGAGGCCGGCTCGTCGAAGGTCGACGAGATCACCTCGCCTTTGACCGAGCGCTGCATGTCGGTGACTTCCTCGGGCCGCTCGTCGATGAGCAGCACGATCAGGTAGCATTCGGGGTGATTGGCCGTGATCGAGTGGGCGATGTTCTGCAGCAGCACCGTCTTGCCGGTGCGCGGCGGCGCGACGATCAGCGCGCGCTGGCCCTTGCCGAGCGGCACTACGATGTCGATCACGCGCGCCGAGAAGTCGCGGATGGTCGGGTCTTCGATCTCCATCTTCATCCAGCTCGTCGGATAGAGCGGCGTCAGGTTATCGAAGTGGATCTTGTGCTTGACCTTCTCCGGATCCTCGAAGTTGATCAGGTTGACCTTGAGCAGCGCGAAGTAGCGCTCGCCTTCCTTGGGGCTCCGGATCTGTCCCTCGACCGTATCGCCGGTGCGCAGCGCGAAGCGGCGGATCTGCGACGGCGAGATGTAGATGTCGTCCGGGCCGGGAAGATAGTTCGCTTCCGGCGAGCGCAGAAAGCCGAAGCCGTCCTGCAGCACCTCGACGACGCCCACGCCGGTGATATCGATTTCCTTAGCGGCAAGCTGCTTCAGCGTCGCGAACATCAGCTCCTGTTTGCGCATGGTGCTGGCATTCTCGACGCCGGCTTCCTCGGCAAAGCTTAGTAGCTCGGTGGGGGACTTGAGCTTGAGGTCCTCGAGCTTCATTTCGGTCATGAAACCGCTCCAGTGCGGCCACGGCGGACAAGGTGGGAGGGGTGCTGCGCCGGGCCAAAGGTGGGCCAAAGGTGGGAGTGTGTGAGGTTTGTGGCTTGGAAAGCCGTTTGGCTCGAGCGGCGCTCTGCTGGATAGCCAACACGCCGGGTCGCCAAAACCCTGGCCGGAGAGACCAGAGGTCGATTCGATCTACCCCTTATATAGCAAACGTTTGCGGCGAACGGAAGCGTCTCGACGCAAACGCGAAACGCTCAGAAGGGTTTCACGACCGCCAAAATAACGATCCCCACCATGAGCACGGCCGGCACCTCGTTCCAGATGCGCCACTGGCGCGCCGAGAGCGTATTGCGATCCTCAGCGAACCGCCGAACGGACGCCGAGAAGAAACCATGAACGCCGGAGAGCGCCAGCACCAGTGCGAGCTTGGCGTGGAACCACCCCGCGCTGAAATGCCCGCCCTGCCAGGCGAGCCAGAGCCCGAGCGCCCAGGCCATGACCATCGCCGGGTTGATGATGATGGTGAGGAGCCGCCCCTCCATGACCTTGAAGGTCGCGCTCGTCTCCGATCCGGGATGAGCCTCCGCGTGGTAGATGAAAAGCCGGGGCAGGTAGAGCATCCCCGCCATCCACGAGATGACGGCGATGACATGGATCGCCTTGAGCCAGGGATAGGCCGCCGGCCCCGCCAGCACCGCGATCAAAACGCTGAGCGCCGCCGTCACCCCGATCGCCACCGCCGCTCGCTTACCCGGCGAGGATTCTGCTTTCCCTTCAGCCATCGATCCGACCCAAGCCGATAGAGGGCTTCCCAAAGCCGTTCAACCTCCGCCCCGCACCCGCGCGACGAGGCGAGCGACGTTCTCGGGCGGGGTTTGTGGCACGATTCCATGCCCCAGGTTGAAAATGAATCTCTTGCCGCGCATGAGGTCGAGGATCTCGTCCACACGTTCGTCGAGGCGCGCTCCACCCGCCACCAGCAGCAGCGGATCGAGGTTGCCCTGCACCACGACATCCTCCTCGTCGAAGGCCTCGCTCATCACGAACGGCGGCGTGGCCGTGTCGCAACCGATTCCGTCGACGCCCGTCTCCGAGACGTACCAGACCGCCGTCGCGCCCGCCCCGCGCGGAAAGCCGATCACCGGCACATCCGGATGCAGATCCTTCACCGCCTCGCGGATCGCCCGCGTCGGCGCCACGACCCAGCGGTCGAACTCGTCGTCCGGCAGCGCGCCAGCCCAAGTATCGAAGATCATGAGACAATCGGCGCCTGCTCGCACCTGCCGATCGAGATAGTCGATCGACGCCGCAACGAGAAGCTCGATCAGCGCCGCAAACCCTTCCGGATCGCGGTAGGCCCAGAGGCGCGCCTCGATCTGATCCTGCGACCCCTGCCCCTGCACCATGTAGGTCGCAACCGTCCACGGCGCGCCGCAGAACCCGATCAGCGCCGTCTCACCGGGTAGATCCTGCCTGAGCCGCGCCACCGTCTCCGCCACGATGTCGAACTTCGCCGCGGCCCGGGCGAGATCGAGCCGGCCCATCGCATCCGCTGACCGGATCGGATCGAGCCGTGGCCCTTCGCCCTCGGCGAACCGCACCGCCTGGCCGAGCGCATCCGGCACCACGAGAATGTCCGAGAACAGAATGGCGGCGTCGAACCCATAGCGGCGGATCGGCTGCAGCGTCACCTCGGCCGCGAGCTTCGGCGTGTAGCAGAGGGTCAGAAAATCCCCGGCCTCGGCGCGCACCGCCCGGTACTCCGGCAGATACCGCCCCGCTTGCCGCATGAGCCAGATCGGCGGCACGTCGGGCGTCTCGCCCCGGAACGGCGCCAAGAACGTCCGGCGCTCTCCGTCCTCACTCATCGTCGTCCCTTCAATCAAAAAGAAGAATCCTTAGAGTTACTGTTATTGTTATTAGGGCCGTGGGTTACGGGGAGACATCTTCGTCCAACCCCTCTTCCGAGCTTTTCCACCGCAGGACAGCCCCGCCGCTAGCCCTGGGGGGCATCCCGCGGCGGCGCCACTAGGCCCGTCTCAACCCAACCGAGTCAATCACTTGCTTGCCCCCTTCGGCGAACACCCGCTGTGGATGTCATGTCGATAGCGTGGGGGTGTCTGTCGAGCACCCGGCATTCGACAGGACGGGGCTCCGCATGAGAAAATCAACCCACATCGGCCAAGATCGGGGTATCTCCGTGGACAACCGGCACACCTTACCCACATTCCGCCGCCCCACCCCTCCCGACCCGGCCAGCGAGAACACCTGATCCACAGATGGCCAACAGCCAGCCGAGCTACTTTCACCTGCATCTCGTGTCGGATTCGACGGGCGAGACGCTGACCACGATCGCCAAGGCGGCGGCCGTCCAGTACGCGCAGATCCGCCCCATCGAGCACGTGCATCCGCTCGTGCGCACGCAGAAGCAGTTGAAGCGCGCGCTGCAGGAGATCGAGCAGGCGCCGGGTATCGTGCTCTACACCGTCGTCAACCTCGACCTGATCGCCGAGCTCGAGGTGCGCTGCAAGGAGCTCAAGGTGCCGTGCCTCGCCGTGTTGCAACCCATCATGCAGGTGTTCGAATCGTATCTCGGCGCGCCGCAGACGCCGACGGTCGCCGGCCAGCACGTTCTCGACGCCGACTATTTCCGCCGCATCGATGCCTTGAACTTCACCATGGCGCACGATGACGGCCGGCTGCCCGAGAACCTGAACGAGGCCGACATCATCCTGCTCGGCATCTCGCGCACCTCCAAGACGCCGACCAGCATCTATCTCGCGCAACGCGGCTACAAGACCACCAACGTGCCGCTGGTCCCCTCGCTGCCGTTTCCCGAGGAGATCGCGAGCCAGCATTCCGCGTTCGTGGTCTGCCTGATCGCGAGTCCGGACCGAATCGCGGAGGTGCGTCGCAACCGTGCGCTCCTGCTGGCCGACCGCGACCTCGACGATTACGTCGACCGCAGTCGCATCGCCGCCGAGGTCGCCTATACGAGGAAACTCTGCGCCAAGCACGGCTGGCCGGTCATCGACGTGACGCGCCGCTCCGTCGAGGAAACGGCCGCGACCATCATCCGTCTCATTCAGGACCGCGACGCGGACAAGCGCGAGGCCGCGGAGGAAGCAGCGGCGGGGTCCACGCCCGGGGAGAGTTCATGAGCTCGGGCGTACGGCTTGTCCTCGCCTCGGGGAGCACGACGCGCCGCGCTCTGCTGGAAAGCGCCGGCATCGCGTTCGAGGTGCGCCCCGCCGACGTCGACGAAGCCGCGCTGCGCGACGCACAACTTGCCGCCGATGAGCGTGTTTCACATGAATCGGTTGCCTTGGCGCTGGCGGAAGCAAAGGCACGAGCCGTGAGCCGAGATGTGCCGGATGCCCTCGTCATCGGCGCCGACCAGGTCCTCTCGTTCGAGGGCCGGCTGTTCGAGAAGCCAAAATCGAGTTCCGAGGCCCGCACGCAGCTCCTGTCGTTGCGCGGCAAGACCCACGCGTTGCATTCGGCGACCGTATTGGCCGAGGGCGGCGAGATCGCGTGGCGCAATGTCGAGACCGCCATCCTCTCGCTCCGCGATTTCAGCGAACGCGCGCTCGACGCCTACTTGGAGCGTGCCGGCGACACCGTCTTGACCTCTGTCGGCGCCTATCGGATCGAAGGCCCGGCGGTGCAGCTCTTCGAGGAAATCGACGGCGACCACGCGACCATTCTGGGGCTTCCCCTGTTGCCGCTCTTGAAGGAGCTGAGGCGCCGGGCGATGCTCGTGTCATGAAACACGCCTGCGTCATCGGCTGGCCCATCGAGCATTCGCGCTCGCCCGCCATTCACGGCTATTGGCTCAAGCGCTATCGCGTCGACGGCAGCTACACGAAGTGCGCCGTTTCGCCGGATACGATCGACACGTTTCTGGGCAGTCTCGCCGCCGAAGGTTTGGCGGGCTGCAACGTCACCATCCCGCACAAGGAAGCGGCCTTCGCGAAGGCCGTAAGTCGCGATGCGTCCGCCGTGGCCGTCGGCGCCGCCAACACGCTGTGGCTCGATGACGCCGGCCGCCTCTGCGCCGCCAACACCGACACCTACGGCTACATGACCTACCTCGCGAGCGAGGCCGGGGACTGGGCCCGCCGCGACGCGCCGGTCTCGATCCTCGGCGCGGGCGGCGCCGCACGCGCCATCGTCTATGGTTTCCTCGAAGCCGGTGTCGGCGAGGTGCGCGTCTTCAATCGCTCGCCCGAGCGTGCGGAGGCCCTCGCTCGCGCCTTCGGCCCGCGCGTGAAACCGATGCCGTGGGAGCAACGCTCCGCCGCCTCGACGGAAGCAGCCGTGCTCGTCAACACGACCTCCGTCGGCCTCAAGGGCGCGGGATCGCTGGGCATGGACTTCACCGACTTCCATCCCGATTGCATCGTCTCCGACATCGTCTACGTGCCGCTCGAGACATCGCTGATCCGCGAGGCACGTCGCCATGGCCTGCGCACCGTGGACGGCCTCGGCATGCTGCTGCATCAGGCCGTGCCCGGCTTCGAGACATGGTTCGGCGTGCGCCCGGAGGTGACGGCCGAGCTCTACGATCTCATCGCCGCCGACATCGAGGCCGCCTGATGCTGATCGTCGGCCTCACCGGATCGATCGGCATGGGCAAGTCCACCGTCGCGGGCATGATGCGCGCGCGCGGCGTCTCCGTCTTCGATGCCGATGCGGAGGTGCACCGCCTCTACGCCGGCGAGGCGGCTCCATTGGTCGAGGCGGCCTTTCCCGGCACGACGTCGGACGGCAAGGTCGATCGAACGAAGCTCGCCGCCGTCCTCGGCCAGGACTCGGAGAAGTTCCGCGCGCTGGAACACATCGTGCATCCACGCGTGGCCGCTGCCGAGCGGCGCTTCCTCGTTGAGGCACAGAGCCGCGGCGATGCCATGGCCGTGCTCGAGATCCCGCTGCTTCTCGAAGCCGGACTCGACAAGCGCGTCGACGCGGTCGTCGTCGTCTCCGCGCCCGCGCATCATCAGCGGACCCGCGTCCTGGAACGGCCGGGCATGACGGATGCCCGGCTCGAAGCGTTGCTCGCGCGGCAACTGTCGGACGGGGAAAAGCGCAGCCGAGCCGACTTCGTTGTGGATACGGGGGCCGCGCTGGCCGACACCGAGGCCCAGGTGGATGCTATCCTCACCGCACTGAAATCGACCCCCGCCCACGCCTTCGACCGCCACTGGCGCTAATAAAGTCAGTCCAAATGTAACTGGATCCCGGCCGCCCATGCGAAGCATGGCTCCGCCATGACGCCGGGATGACGGGCGGAATGGAATCGAGCGCGTGCTCAACCCACAACGTCACCCCGACGGGGGTCGGGGTCCAGACAACTCGACGCATCGCCTCTAGGCTTACATCCGCACGACGTCACGTAACCCCGTCTCGCGTCCAATCCCCGAAAGCCGCCCATGCTGCGCGAGATCGTCCTCGACACCGAAACCACCGGCCTCGATCCCCGCAGGGGCGACCGGCTGGTCGAAATCGGCTGCGTCGAGCTCCTGAATCGCATCCCGACCGGCCGCGAGTTCCACCGCTACATCAACCCCGAGCGTGCGGTGCCCGCGGAAGCCCAAGCGGTCCACGGCCTTTCGACCGAGTTCCTGCTCGATAAGCCGCTCTTCGCCGAGGTGGCTGCCGATTTCGTCGAGTTCGTCGCCGGCGACGCGCTCGTCATTCACAACGCGACCTTCGACGTCGGCTTCCTCAACGCCGAGCTCGAGCGCTTCGGCTATCCGCTGATCAATATGGGCCGCGTGGTCGACACCCTGCAGCTCGCACGCCGCAAGCATCCGGCGGGCCCGAACAGCCTTGACGCCCTCTGCAAGCGCTACGGCATCGACAACTCGCAACGCATCAAGCACGGCGCGTTGATGGACAGCCTGCTGTTGGCCGAGGTTTACATCGAGCTTTTGGGCGAGCGCCAGGCGAGCCTCGGCCTTGCGAGCCAGCGCGTCGGCGCGAGCCAGGCGGCGCTTGGTACCACCGCGCGCGGCCCTCGGCCGGTACCGCTCCCCGTGCGCCTCACGGACGAGATCGTGGCGGCACACCGCGCTTTTGTTGCCACCCTCGGCCCGAACGCCCTCTGGCGCCGCTACTTCGCCCCCGACGAAACCTAGAGTGCTTCCGGAAAAGTGGGAACCGGTTTTCCGATAAGAAGCACGACAAAACAAAGGGCTAGAGTCTTTCCGCGAGTCCACAAAAATCGGAAAGACTCTAGTTCGGCTTGCCGATGCCCTGGCCGGCGAGCTCCTGCCGGCGCCGCATGAAAAGCTGCGCGAAATCGATCGGGTCGAGCATCAGCGGCGGGAAGCCGCCCTCGCGCGTGATGTCCGCGACGAGGCGGCGCAGGAAGGGGAAGATCAGCGTCGGGCAGTTGATGAGCAGAAACGGCTCGAGCGCCTGTTCCGGAATGTTCCTGAGCTGAAAGAGCCCCGCGTAGCTGAGCTCGAGGTCATACAGCGTGCCGTCCGCGATCGAGGCCACGGCCTTGAAATCGATGGCGCTCTCGAACAGGTCGGTTTGCACCCGCTTGGCGTTGACGTTGATCTCCAGGTTGACGGCCGGCGTCTCGCCGGAATTGGAGAGCAGCCGCCCGATGTTCGGGTTCTCGAACGACAGATCCTTGATGAACTGCCCGATGACGTGCGCCTCGACGGGCTTCTGGGTGTCGACGCCAGTATCGGCGGCATCGCCGTCTTTGGGGCCGGGCTTTGTCTTGTCTGCCATGGGGTCAGCTTTCGATTGCGTGAAGCCTCGCACCCTTCGGGCAGCAACGGGACTCCAGCCTGGAGGGAGGGACTGCGCTGGCTAACACGGGCCGCAAAGCCCTGCAATTGCCCAGTGAGCGGGCTCCGGCCGCGTTCCGCGCCGCACCGCAAGATTGTTGGCTTCTCCCTCTTTGTGGCCTAAGTTGAACGGCATCCTTAGCGCCCCGTGAGGCGGCCAGTCGTGCTGCCGGGAGGCGCCGACGCCTGGACACCTCTCACGAGCGATCTTACATCAGGCCAAACGCCCTATTTCTGCGGGCCTTGCCGGGAAGCTGCCGACAATGAATGGCGAAATCAATCTCCTGACGCTCCTCTCCCTGATCGTTGCCATTATCGCCATCGTCAAGCTGCGGAGTGTGCTCGGCCGCAGAACCAGCGACGACGACACCCGCATCGAGCAGCGCCGGCGCGAGGCGCAGACGCAGAAGACCGCCCAGGCCCAGGCCGACAAGGTCGTCGCCCTGCCGCGCCGCGAGCGCGAGGCCGAGGCGGCGGACACGGCCGTATCGGTGGCCGAGGTCGAGGCACGCATCAAGTCGTTTGCCGGCGAGGACACGGCGCTTGCCGCCCGCCTGATGGACATCCTGCGCCTCGATCAGAAATTCGATCCGGAGCAGTTCCTGCGCGGCGCGCGTCAGGCTTACGAGATGATCGTCACCGCCTTCGCCGAGGGCAACCGCAGCATGCTGCGCAACCTCCTGTCGGCTGACGTCCTGGACAGCTTCAGCCGGGCCATCGCCGAGCGCGAGCAGCGTGGCCAGGTCATCGACCAGAGCTTCGTCGGCATCAACAAGGCGGACATCCTGGAGGCGGAGGTCAGCCCCAAGGGCATCGCCAGCATCACGGTGCGCTTCGTCAGCCAGTTGATCTCGGCGACGCGCGACAAAGCGGGCAGCGTCATCGACGGCGATGAGCATCGCATCAAGGACGTGACGGACATCTGGACCTTCTCGCGCGACATCTCTTCGAAGGACGCGCGTCGCAACGTCAACTGGAAGCTCGTCGGCACGCAGGCGCCGAACTGATCGATCGTCTGCCGCGCCATGCCGCTTGGAGCCCGCACGACTGAAGCGCCCGCGGTACACGCGGTCTACGAGCCGGTCGGCTTCGATGAGCTGCCCGCGTGGGCCGAGGACGATCACCTCGCGGCATTCGCGGCCCTCCTGCGCTCCGCGGAGCCCATCCGCCGCGCGGCATCGTTTGCCTCCGGCAACACGCAGACGGCAAGCACGGCGTTGATCGAGCTTGCAGGCCGCGCCGCGTCGCGCTCGGCGACAATCACGGACGCCGCTGCCGCCAAAGCCTTCTTCGAGGAGAGCTTCGCGCCCCATCGCGTGGCGCACAACGGCGCCTCGGGCCTGGTCACCGGCTACTACGAGCCGCTGCTCGCCGGATCGCGCACTGAAAGCGCCGCCTACCCGATTCCCATTTACCGGCGCCCTCCGGACCTCGTGAACCTGGTGCGCGAGGAGGAGCGCGGCGCGCTGGCCGGCGGCCTGACGCATGCCCGCAAGATCGCGAACGGCATCGAGCCTTACGCCACCCGTGCCGACATCGAGGACGGTGGCGCCCTTGCGGGCCAAGGCCTCGAGTTCATCTGGATGGCCGACCCCGTCGACACATTTTTCATGCACATCCAGGGCTCGGGCCGCATCCGCTTCCCCGACGGCACAACGACGCGCATCACCTACGACGGCAAGAACGGCCACCCCTACACCTCCGTCGGCCGCGTGCTCATCGATGCCGGCCACGTCTCCGCTGCCGACATGACGCTCGCGTCGTTGAAGGCGTGGCTCGCCGCCGATGCGCCGCGGGGGCGCAAGGTCATGCAGGAGAACCGCTCGTTCGTCTTCTTCCGCGAGCTGGCCGATGAGAAAGACGGGCCGCTTGGCTCGCTGGAGATCCCGCTCTCCGACGGCCGCAGCCTCGCGGTCGATACCGGCTTCCACGCCCTCGGCACGCCGGTCTATGTCAGCGCGCCGGAGCTGAAGCCCTGGCACGGTCGCAGCTTCGCCCGCCTCATGATCGCGCAGGACGTGGGCTCGGCCATTCGCGGTCCCGAGCGCGGCGACATCTACTTCGGCTCGGGCGACGAGGCCGGTCGCCTCGCAGGCGGCACCAAGCACCCGGCCCGCTTCTTCGTGCTCCTGCCCCGCACGTCATGAAGAAGCCGCTCCCTCCTCCGCACCGGCGACATCTGAGCAAGGAGGATGAGGCGCTCTGGGAGCACACGGCCTCGAGCCTGAAGCCGTTGCGGGCCAAAAAAGGGCGCCATCACCCCGGCGTCGACGACGCGCAAGGCGGGCTGCCCTTCGCTCCGAAGGCAAAGCCGGAGAAACAGCAGGAAAAAAAATCGGCCGAGCGCCCGGCCAGCGCGTCCGCACCGCGTCCGGCACCTTCAGCGGGCGTGAAAGCTGCACCTGACCTCGCGAGCTTCGACCGCAAGGCCGCGCGCCGGTTGCGCCAGGGCCAGATCGAGATCGAGGCGCGCATCGACCTGCACGGCATGCGCCAGCACGAAGCGCACAAGGCTCTGAGGCGTTTCCTGCTCTCGTGCTTCAGCCGCGGCTTGAAGTGGGTGCTCGTCATCACCGGCAAAGGTGCCCCGCGTGTCCGCGACGAGGACGGCATCATGGGCGGCGAGCGCGGCGTCTTGCGCCGCAACGTGCCGATGTGGCTCGCCGAGCCGGAGCTGCGCGCCGTCGTGGTGAGCCATACGACCGCCGCCATCCCCCACGGCGGCGAAGGCGCGCTCTACATCCAGCTCCGCAACCCGGACCGCGCGCGCTAGGCAATCTGGCACTCGTGCTTGAAAAGTCCCTCATCCGGTCCTTCGGACCACCTTCTCCCGTCCCGGGAGAAGGAAGAGGCTTCACTTTCCTCTCCCGGGACGGGAGAGGATGCCCGATAGGGCAGGTGAGGGACTTGCCCGGTCGCGCACTTAGGGGCACGCGCTCGCGACGGCGTCGAGGGCCGGGCCGAACCCGTTGAGCGCGTAGGTATCCGTCGTCTCGGTGCCGCGCGTGCTGGTCGCTTTCACGACCAGCTGCGAGCCCTTCTTCATGGCGTCGACGAGCTTCGCCTCGTCCGCCGCATCCGCCACGTAGGCGCGGTCCTCGTCGCCGAAGAGCTGGAACGCCTCGTCGCCGACCGTCACCGCTACGGGGCTATCAGGCTTGACCTTGTAGCCGAGCTTGACCGAGACCTCCGACTTCACGCCGTCCTTCGGCCAGGCCGACACGTAGAGCACCACCTTCGACCGATTGGCACCCGCCGGCTCCTTGAGCTTGGGCAGCGTGGCCGCGAAACAGGTCTTCGGCCCGTCCCCGGCATTCTGATGGATGATCCACTCCCCCGCCGTGCCGGTCTTGAGCGATCCGGGCTCGGTCGATTGCGCCAGCGCGGGGGTGGCGATGAACAGCGTGACGAGCGGAATGAGGCTCGAGATCGTTGCAGCAATGGGTCTCATGCGGCGGTCGAGAGCTCCAAGTTCCTGGCGAAGTCGTCCGGCGAATCCGGCCCCGTTATACGGGGTCGCGTGCCGGTCTGTCATCCATCCGCCCACTAATCACGTCCCTTACGGTGTCCATCCGCGCGCACTTTTTCGGCGTGCGAGGTCGGCCCCCCTTCGGAGATCGGCCGCTCCGCGAACGGAGCCAGGCTTTTCACGCGATCGTACATGACGATGGCGCCGGCCATCGCCACGTTGACGCAAAAGCTGGTCGGGATCTTGACCGTGAAATCGCAGCGCGCGAGCAGCGCGTCCGAGAGCGAGCCCCGCTCCGGACCCAGCACATAGGCCGCCTGCAGCGGATGGCGGAAGCTCGGCAGCGCGATCGCCTCGTCCAGGAGCTCGATGCCGACCAGCTTGCAGCCCTTCGGCAGGACGAGGTCGGCGGGTGTCGCCCAGTTGTAGTGCGGCAGGTGCAACCCGCCCTTCGACGTGTCGGCCCGCGCCTCGAGCGCCTGATACTGTGCTCCGACGGTGAAGGTGAAGCTCGCCCCGAACGCATGCGCCGAGCGCAGGAGGTTGCCGAGGTTGAGGGCCTTTGACGAGCGCTCCGCCCCGATGGCGAAATAGCCGCGCGATTTCGGTGGCCAGGAAGAGGAGGCGCCTGACGTGCTCATGAAGGGGCTCGCTTAGAGGCTGCGCGCCCGCTAGGAGGGGGGCGGCTGGAATTCCGTCCCCGGGAGGTCACACATGAAAGCGGCCCTTTGCAAGAGCCTCGATGGCCCCGATGGCGTCGTCGTCGAGGACATGGCCGACCCTGTGGCCGGACCGGGCGAGGCCGTGGTGCGGGTCAGTGCCGCGGCGCTCAACTTCTTCGACACCCTGATCACGCGCGGCAAGTACCAGACCAAGCCCGAGCTCCCCTTCTCGCCCTCGGGCGAGATCGCGGGCGTGGTCGAGAGCCTGGGTCCGGACGTCGCCGGCATCGAGATCGGCACACGGGTGGCCGCCGCGATCGGCTATGGCGGCGCGCGCGAGAAGGTCGTCGTCCCCGCCGCGAGCCTGATCCCGATCCCGGCCGGCGTCCCGGACGAGGTAGCCTCCGCCGTCTCCGTTACCTTCGGCACGGCGATGCATGGGCTGCGGGATCGCGGCCGCTTGAAAGCCGGTGAAACCGTCGCCGTGCTCGGCGCCTCGGGCGGCGCGGGACAGGCCGCCGTCGAGATCGCGAAGCTCATGGGCGCGCGCGTCATCGCCGCGGCGCGGGGCGACAAGCTCGACGTGTGCCGGACCGCCGGCGCCGACGAGGTCATTGACTACGACGCGGTCGACCTCAAGCAGGCGCTCAAGGATCTGACCGGAGGCCGCGGCGTCGATGTCGTCTACGATTGCGTCGGCGGAAGGTACGCGGAGCCCGCCGTGCGCGCGCTCGCCTGGGAAGGCCGCTTCCTCGTCGTCGGCTTCGCGGCGGGAGACATCCCCAAGCTGCCGCTCAATCTGCTCATGCTGAAAGGCGCCGATGCCATCGGCGTGTTCTGGGGCGAGGCCGTGCGCCGCGATCCCGCGTGCCATCGCGCCAACATGATCGACGTCCTGGACTGGGTCGCGGCGGGCAAGATCGCCGTGCGCATCCACGCCACCTTCCCGCTCGCCGACATCCGCGACGCCATCGCCATCCTCGACCGCCGCGACGCCACCGGCAAAGTCGTGCTGACACTCTGACGCGATCCTTCCAAATCACCATGGCCGCCCTTGAGGCGGCCATCCAGGGGCCGCTTGTGTGACGTTTGCTGACACGCCCTGGATGGCCGGGTCAAGCCCGGCCATGGAGTGAAACATTGGCCCAATCCAAGGCCTCAGCCCTCGCCCAACACGATGAGGTGGTCGGGGAGCTCGTTGGCGTCGAACGAGCCGGGTGGGAAGTGGGTCGCGAGATGACCGCCCACGTCCTCTATGGCGGACACGAAGCCCTCCGTGTGATGCCCGGCACCAAAAGCAGACGTGAGCCGCGTCACGATCTCCTGCCACGTCCCCTGGGGCACGCGCGCCTCGATGCCGGCGTCCGCCACGATCTCGGCGTGGCGCTCCGCGAGCGAGACGAAGATGAGCACGCCCGTGCGCCCCGCCGTCGTGTGCAGGTTCTGCGCCAGGAACTGCTCAACCGCACGCCGGTGCACGCGCGCGCGTTTGATCCAGCGCGGCACCAGCCAGTAGCGGATCGGTCGCGGCAGCGTTGCCGCGAGCACGATGGCGAACACCGCGAGTTGCGCGAGGTAGATCCACGCCGCGGGCCACCACGTCCACACGATCAGCGGCCACGGCACGAACAGCGCGATCGCCGACGCCCACAGGAACGGCGCGTAGAGGTAGGTGCTGCTTTCCGCCGCGACCACCGCGACGATCTCACCCGAGGTCGCCTTTTCGGCGCGCGTGATGGCCTCCGCGATGCGGTGCTCGTCCGTCTCCGAGAATATCGATCCCATCGCGTTCTTTCCTACCAGCTCCCCGAGGATCCGCCGCCGCCGAAGCCGCCGCCGCCACCCGACCAGCCGCCGCCTCCACCGCCGCCGGACCAGCCGCCACCCCAGCTGTCGGACCCACCGCCCGGAAAAATGATCGGCCCGACATCGTTGTCGCGCTGGCGACGCGCCCGGCGCCGCTGGTCGCCGCCCATCGATTGCTGCTGCTGGGCGGCGTACTGCGATTGCGCGTAGAGGATATAGACGAAGACCGCGATCCAGAACGCGATCATCAGGAGACCCAGCCAGTCCGGACCGTCGCCGTCGGAGAGGCCCCGCGCGCGCTCCTTGACCGCCTCCGCGTCGCCGAGCAGCGTGTCCTTGAGATCTCGAACGCCGGCGCGGATGCCGGCGCCGAAATTCCCGCGGCGGAACTCGGGCAGGATCGCATTCTCGATGATGATCTTGCTCATGAGGTCGGTGACGATGGGCTCGAGCCCGCGCCCCACCTCGATCCGCACCTTGCGCTCGTTGGGTGCCACGATGAGAAGCACGCCATTGTCCTTGCCGGCTTGCCCGATGCCCCAATGCCGCCCGAGCTGGTAGCCGTAGTCCTCGATCTCGTAGCCTTGTAGCGACGGCACGGTGACGACGGCGAGCTGATCGGTGGACTTGGATTCGAGCGCCTGCAAATCGGCGAGGATCGCCGCGCGATCGTCCGGCGAGAGCAGGTTTGCGTCGTCGACGATCTGCCCCGTGAGCGCGGGAAACGTCGGCGCCGCCCGCGCCGACGCGAGCGCAAGCAGGATCAGGGCGAACGCTGCGAGCGCCGCCAAGACCCGCGACGTCAAAGCCCGTTCCCCGACGATGCTCACTTGCCCGTGCCGAAATCGACCTTGGGTGCGGACTGATCCTCAACCGGGATGTCGAACGTCGCCATCTCCTGCGCGGTAGGATAGAGCGCCGTCTTCCACAGCCGGCCGGGGAAGGTGGTGATCTCCGTATTGTAGCGCCGCACCGATTCGATGTAGTCGCGCCGCGCGATCGAGATGCGGTTCTCGGTGCCTTCGATCTGGCTCTGCAAGGCGAGGAAGTTTGCCCCCGACTTGATGTCCGGGTAGCGCTCGACCACGGCGAGCAGCTGGCGCAGCGCGCCGCCGAGCGTGCTCTGCGCGTCCTGGAATTTCTGCATCGCTTCCGGATTGGTGAGGATGTCGGCCGGCACCTGCACGCTGACCGCCTTCGCGCGCGCTTCCGTGACGTCGGTGAGAACCTTGCGCTCCTGCTCGGCGAAGCCCTTCACGCTTTCGACGAGGTTGGGGATGAGATCCGAGCGGCGCTTGTACTGGTTCAAGACCTCCGCCCACGAGGCTTTCGCGCTCTGCTCGTAGGTCGGGATGTTGTTGACGCCGCAGCCCCCGAGCGACATCGCGGCGAGCGCGACGGCGAGGAAGGCGAGCGGGCGTGGAAGGCGGAGAAGAGTGGCGCGAGTCATGACATGAGCCTCGTCAGGATGGGGGGCGTGTGAGTGAACGATGTAGCAGACGGCCGTGACGGAGGAAATTGCCAGCACCAGGGGAGAGCTTGAGACTTTCGTGGGAAAATCACTAAAACACATATCATTTCATTTCCGCTTAACCACCCGCCGCTGCCGCCCGCGCTGGAAAAGCGGACTTCGCGTACACTTCATGCTCCCGCCCTTGGAGCTTTTCCTTCTCATGCACCTGTCCCGCGTCGCGGCACTCTCTCTTGCGCTGTTCGTCGCCTCTGCTGCGTCTCCCGCTCTGGCCTGCCACAACGGTGGCGTGTGCTACGACAAGGTCCGCCTGCCGGATGTCTACCGCACGCAAGACCGCCCCGTGATCGTGCGCCCAGGCTATCGCGAGGTGGTCGAGAAGCCGCCCGTTGTCATGGTCCGCGCCGAGCGCGTGATGGTGCAACCAGGCCGTGTTGATTTCGTGATGACGCCGCCCGTCACCCGCACGGTGCTGCAGGAGGTGGTCGTGCGCCGCGGCGGCTATCGCTGGAAATCGACCTACGGTCCCTATGGCGAGCGTCGCTACAAGGTGCCGGTGGCTGCCGAGGTCAAGGTCGTCCCGCGCGAGATCGTCGTGGCGCCGCCGCGTCGCGTGCGCGTGGTCACGCGGCCTGTCTTCGCCCTCCAGAACCGTGCCGTGGCCGTGCGGCCGGCCGAGCGGTTCGTCTACGACCACCCACCGGTCGTCGTGCGCGAGCGCACCCGCGTGCTCGTACGGCGCGGCGGCTCGGCCTGGGTCCGCGTCCGCGGCTAGCGGGGCCGCGATCGCCAAGGCGAAACCCAAGACAACGCGTACGGATCGAAGCGCCGGCTTGGCCCGAAGCGGCGCGCAAATGGGTCGCACCTCGCATCCGTCGTGATGAGCACCGACGAATCTTCACGCGGCTTCGCGAGGCTGCCACAATCCCGACGCACATCGGGTGATCCGGAGATGGGGGCGCGCCAAGGCGTCGAGGGAGGGCTCGCGTTACCATGCGCAATGCGATTGCGGTGATGAACACGAAGGGCGGCGTGGGCAAGTCCACGCTTGTGCTCGCTTTGGCTGAAACGCTGTCCGCCTATCACGGCAAGAATGTGCTGGTGATCGACAGCGACTCGCAGGCCTCCGTCTCGAGCATGCTGATGACCATTCCCAATCTGCATCGCCTGCAGCAGAGCGGGCTCACCATGGTCGACTTCCTGGTGGCGCGCGTGCTGCAGGACCAGCCGGCCGACTGGCTCCGCTTCGTTGTCCGCAACGTGTCCGACGTCGATGACGCGCGCAGCGTGTTCCTGATCCCGAGCGACATGCAGCTCACCCTCTTCGAGCGCGAGGTCTCGAAGTCGAGCCAACACGGCCGCCTGCGCTCGGTGATCGCCGCTCTCCTCAAGGAGGCGCGCGGCGTGTTCGACATCATCCTGATCGACTGCCCGCCGGGCCTCTCCGTCCTGACCGAGAGCTGGCTGCGCGAGGCCGACTTTCATATCTCGCCGACCAAGGCCGACTACATCTCGGTGTGCGGACTCGAGGTGTTCCGCCGCTTCAAGGCGCTGAATCCGGAGATGGGCTTCGCCGAGAACCTCGGTGTGCTCGTCAACATGAAGGACGTCAATTCGCCGACCGAGGAGGACTATCACGCCTGGTTGCTCAGCAATCCTGAGAACCGGTGCTTCGATCAGGTCATCCTGCGCGCCATCGCGCTCCAGGAGGCGGCGCGCTTCCACACGCCGGACCGCTCCTTCTTCGCCAAGTATCCTGGCGACACCGGCGTCGCCGTGCGCCAGCTCTGCGAGGAGCTGTTGACCCGCATGGGGGTCGCGGCAGCCGCGACATCGGTGCCGGCCGCGCCGCCGCCGCTTCCCTCTGAGACGAGCACGCCGGATGAGCCCATTGCCTCCGCGCCGCCCGCCGCCGCCCAGCCCGCGACGTAAACTCACCGCTTCCGTTGGGGAGCCGTTGCGCAATTCCGAGACGTGTCTGGACACCGGCTCCGTCGGGGTGACGTGGGGTTTGGACGCCGATCTCACCCCACGACCGTCATCCCGGCGAAGGCCGGGAACCAGACACGCTTGCCGACTCCGCCAAGGGAGCAGCCTCTCGCGACAGCCCCTCGCGGGTCCACGCTTCACCGCATCAGAAACTCGGCGAACTCGCGCAATACTTCCGCCTTGAGGCGCCCGTCCTGGCTGTTGGTCGCCTCGTAGCTGCGCGCCCGCGTCATCGCCATCTCGACGCAGTCGAGCTTCGTCCGCCGCGCCGCCCGCTCCGCGTATTCGTTGGCCTTTTCAGCGGTCCATTGGAATTCGCGTGGGGGTGTGTTCTTCCATCGGCCCATCGTGTCCTCCCCGTCTGGACTGTGGCCGTACGATCACCAGAGACTGTGGCGAATTGGGGACAAGTCGAGTCAAGTCCCTGCTATTCGCGGTAAACTTATGCGTCATATCTGTAACGCATTTCACGGAGGCGAGAAAACAGACGGTACATACGCCCGACCGCCCGCAAGAGCGGCCGTGACCACGATCAGCGAAATAGGAGAGGAAGATTGGAGCGGGCGATGAGATTCGAACTCACGACCCTCACGTTGGCAACGTGATGCTCTACCCCTGAGCTACGCCCGCGTCCATGTCATGGGGGTAAGAGCGCGCCAGCGGCGCGCGCCCGGTCTTATTGCTCAACCGCCGCGTCATTGCAAGCGTCTTGCGGGCGACCGGGATCGCGTCGGAAAATTCGGCTGCACGCGCCAGATTGCGTGCCCGTCGGGGCTCGCATCTTGGCGAGTCGCGGCCCATATTGCGAGCGTGCTGAGGCACTGCGCGGAGGGCGCGTAGGCTGGATGCGAAATTGAGGAGTGATGGCATGGATCTGGGAGGATTGAAGCCCGCGGCGCCAGCCGCGGCGGCCGAGGGGCTGGTCAAGGAGGGAACCTCCGCGAGCTTCATGAAGGACGTCGTCGAAGCCTCGCGCCAAGCCCTCGTGCTCGTCGATTTCTGGGCCGCCTGGTGCGGCCCCTGCAAGCAGCTGACTCCGATCCTCGAGAAGGTGGTGGCGAGCTACGCGGGCAAGGTCCGCCTCGTGAAGATCAACACCGACGAGCATCCCGCCATCGCCGGCCAGCTCCGCATCCAGTCGCTGCCGACCGTCTACGCCTTCCGCGACGGCCGCCCGCTCGACGGCTTCATGGGCGCCCAGCCCGAGAGCCAGGTGCGCGCCTTCATCGAGCGCCTCCTCGCCGATGACGCCGAGGCCGACATCGCAAGCGTGCTCGAGGCGGCCGAAGCCGCGCTCGACGAGGGAGACCTGCAGGGCGCTGCCGAAGCGTTCGCCGCCGTGCTGCAGGCCGATCAGTTGAACGCCCAGGCGCTCGCCGGTCTCGCCCGCTGCTACCTGATCAGCGGCGACACGGCGCGTGCCGAGCAGACGCTCGCCCTCGTTCCGCCCGATAAGCAGACGAGCCCGCCGGTGCAAAGCGCGCGTGCCGCGCTCGACCTCGCCAAGCTCGCCGGCAAGTCCGACAACTCGAGCGAGCTCGAGACAAAGCTCGCCGCCGATCCCGCCGACCACCAGACGCGCTTCGATCTCGCGGTCGCGCTCGCCGCGCGCGGCAAGAAGCCGGCCGCCCTCGATCACCTGCTCGAGCTCGTGCAGCGCGACCGAAACTGGAACGAGCAGGCGGCCCGAAAACAGCTCGTCCAGCTCTTCGATGCCTGGGGCCCCAAGGACGAATGCACCATCGACGGCCGCCGCCGCCTGTCGTCGATCCTGTTCAGCTAAGCAAACGACATGATGATCATCGACTCGAACGAAAATACGCGCCGCGTCGCGCGGGGAGCAGGTCGTGGGCATCTCTGACCGCTACCACCGCCTTGCCGACCTGCCGCCGCGCCTGCCGCTGTTTCCGCTGCGCGGCGCCATTCTGCTTCCCGGCTCGACGCTGCCGCTCAACATCTACGAGCCGCGATATCTCGAGCTCATCGACGACGTCATGAGCGGCGCGCGCATGCTGGGTGTCGTGCAGCCGGCGGGCTCGGGCGACGACGAAAGCCCGCTGGGCAACAGTGACCCCTTGCGCCGCGTCGGTGGCGCCGGGCGCGTGACGAGCTATCAGGAGCTCGACGACGGACGCTTCGCCATCGCCGTCACCGGCATCGCGCGTTTCGAGATCGTGGCCGAGGCCGAGACCGCGAGCGCCTATCGCACGGCGACCGTGAGCTATGATCGCTTCGCCGGCGACCTGACGCGCGGGCTCGGCGAGGAGCAGGTCGATCGCCGCCGCCTCATCGCCGCCTTGCACACCTACCTTGAGGAGCACAACCTCTCGACGGACTGGTCCGTCATCGAGCGCGCCCCGAGCGAGTTTCTCGTCAATGCGCTCTGCGTCATGTCTCCCTACGGCCCCGAGGAGAAGCAGGCCCTGCTCGAGGCGAAGGATTTGAAGACCCGCGCCGAGGTCCTGGTCGCGCTCGCCGAAATGGAGAGCGCAACGCGTGGCGGCTCGGGCGGAACCTTGCAGTAGGTGCGGGACACGAACCCATGACGGAAGAGAAACCAAAAGACGCCGCCGAAGCGCTGCCCGACGAGCCGGACACGAAGCTGCTCGAGTTGCTCGTCTGCCCGCTCACCAAGGGGCCGCTGACCTACGATCGCGCGCGGCGCGAGCTGGTGAGCGCCAAGGCCAACCTCGCTTTCCCGATCCGGAACGGCGTTCCGTTGATGACCGTCGAAGCCGCCCGTTCGCTCGACGGGCCGCCCGTTCCGCCTGCTGGACAATCGTCGTAAAATTGTCTCCGAATAATGTTTGATTGCGCAAAAGCTTGGCGGCCGGCACCCCGCCGGTCCACGGTCCCGGACGGAAATTCCCTATGATCATCGCACGGCGAGCCAGGGTGCGCGGCCTGACGAAGCGTATCGCTGGGCGATGGCAGGGAAATTCACTTTTGAGCGCCGCGCCGCGCGGCCTTCTCGCCCTCAAGGCCCTGAACGAGAAAGCGCGCTCGAAGGGCCTGCCCTTCGTGCGCAAGCCGCCGCCCAAGGTCTACGGCCGTATTGGCAACCTCGAGGTCCGCCTCGCGCGCGGCCGCAAGGATATCCTCTCGGCGCAGCGCCTGCGCTACGAGGTGTTTTACGAGGAGATGAGCGCCACGCCGAGCATGATCGCCGGCATGCGCCGCCTCGATCAGGACCCCTACGACGCCATTTGCGACCACCTGCTCGTCGAGGATCACAGCGCCGAGGCCGGCGCGCGCCGCGACGGCTGGGCGCGCACGCGCCGTCCGCACGTGGTCGGCACCTATCGCTTGCTGCGCCAGGAGGTTGCTCAGCGCAGCCTCGGCTTCTACACGGCAAGCGAGTACGACATCGGGCCGATGATCGCCGCCAAGTCGCCCCGCTACCGCTTCCTGGAGCTTGGCCGCTCGTGCGTGCTTCAGCCCTACCGCACCAAGCGTTCGGTGGAATTGCTTTGGCACGGCCTCTGGACCTATGCGCGCGAGCACAAGATCGACGTCATGATCGGCTGCGCGAGCTTCGAGGGCACGGACCCCGACGCGCACGCCATGGCGTTGAGCTTCCTGCATCACCACGCGCTCGCCCCGCCCGAGTGGCGCTGCCGCGCCCGGGACGGCCTCCATGTGCCGATGGACCGCATCCCGCGCGACAGGATCGACACCAAGGCCGCGCTGAAGGCCCTGCCGCCCTTGATCAAGGGCTACCTCCGCATCGGCGCGTTTGTCGGCGAGGGCGCCGTCATCGACCGCCAGTTCGGCACCGTCGACGTCCTGGTCGTGCTGCCGGTTGAGAACATCGATCCGCGCTACTTCGGCCACTTCGGCGCCCCCGACGAGCTCAAAAGCCGTATCTCCGTCGAGGCTTAGCCACTCAGACCGCAAGTCCCTCACCTGTCGCCTTCGGCTCGGCGGACATCCTCTCCCGTCCCGGGAGAGTGAGGCGAGGACAGGGGCTCACACGTCCTTCTCCCGGGACGGGAGAAGGTGCCCTGGTCGAGTCGGAGACTCGCATCAGCGAGAAGGGAGCGGATGAGGGACGTTGTCTTTTGACGTCTGCCGTATCCCCGAAAAGTCCCTCACCTGCCGAGCTCACGGTCGGCATCCTCTCCCGTCCCGGGGTCCCGGGAGAGGAGAAGAACGTTGCGTAGGTTCCGACCTGCGTCGGGGTAGCGTCGAGAATGCGTGGCCGGCTCCCGCCACTCAACGTCATCCCGGCGCAGGCCGGGACCCACGCAAGCCAGCCGGGAGCGAGCCGATTGGTGGAAACGCCGTGCTCTAGGCGCCTGAAAGCCCAGGAAAACACGCCCTCCGCTGGCTTTTTCCCCGGCTTGTCGTGCGGGGGGTTTCCCTTCCCGTCCCCGACCGGCTATCGGTTTCCGGGGAACCAGGGATTGGCGAAGCATGGCGAGGCCCAAGCGGCAGCGGTGCGAGGAGGCTGTGCACGACGAGGACGTGCCGGAGTCGACGTCGCTTGCGGCGGTCCCGGCGGCCGCGCCTGAGGCCGCCGCCGCGCCGCCTGCCGCCCCCGCGCACGAGGCGACGCCCTCCATGGCGCAGTTCCTCGAGATCAAGACCGCCAATCCGGCGAGCCTCCTCTGGTACCGGATGGGCGACTTCTACGAGCTCTTCTTCGAGGACGCCGTCATCGCCTCCAAGGCGCTCGGCATCGTGCTGACCAAGCGCGGCAAGCACCGGGGCGAGGACATCCCCATGTGCGGCGTGCCCATCCACCGCGCCGACGAGTACCTGCAGCGCCTGATCCGGCAGGGCTACCGCGTTGCCGTCTGCGAGCAGCTGGAAGACCCCGCCGAGGCGAGGAAGCGCGGCGCGAAGGCAGTGGTCCGCCGCGACGTCGTCCGCCTCGTCACGCCCGGCACCCTGACCGAGGACACGCTGCTCGATGCGCGGAGCCGCAACTACCTGACGGCGATCTTCCGCGCTCCCGGCGGAGATGGCGCCTCCGCCCTCACCGAGGGCACGACGCTCGCGCTCGCCTCCCTCGACATCTCGACCGGTGAGTGCGAGGTGGGCGAGGTCGAGGGCCGCGACGTTCCCGGCGAGCTCGTACGCCTCGCGCCGAGCGAGGTGGTCCTCTCCGATGCGCTGTTTGCCGATGCCGACCTCAAGGCGTGGATCGCGCGCGCCGGCGCCTCCGTGACGCCCGTGCCGTCCGCATCCTTCGACAGCCGCGCCGGCGAGCGCGACCTGAAGGCGCGCCTCGGCGTCGCCGACCTCGGTGCCTTCGGCGCCTTCACGCGTGCCGAGCTGGCGGCGATCGGCGGGCTCCTGCGCTATGTCGACTTGACGCAGATCGGCAAGAAGCCGGTCGTGCGCGCCCCGCGCCGCGTCGGCACGAGCGCCGCCCTCGTCATCGACGCCGCGAGCCGCGCAAGCTTGGAATTGACGCGCTCCACCTCGGGCGACAAGGCGGGTAGCCTTCTCGACGCCATCGACCGCACGGTGACCGGAGCCGGCGCGCGCGAGCTTGCGAGTCGCCTGGCAACGCCGTTGACCGATCCGCGCGCCATCAACGCGCGACTCGACGCCGTGGCGCTCCTGGTCGTCGACGAGCCGCTGCGCGACGCCATCCGCGAAACGCTGAAAGGCGCGCCCGATCTGGCCCGCGCCGTCGCCCGCCTCGCGTTCGCCCGAGGCGGTCCGCGCGACCTCGCAGGCATCGCCCAGGGCCTGACGGCGGCCGCGAGCGCGGCGAAGCTTCTCGCCGCCAAGGCCAAGGGCGTCGGTCTTCCGGGCGAGCTGGCCGACCTCCTGCGTCGCATCGAAGGCCGTGGAACCGCCTTGCTCGCTTCCCTCTCCGCCGCCCTCGTCGACGAGCCGCCGCATTTGAAACGCGACGGCGGCTTCGTGCGCGAGGGCTTCCACGCTGCCCTCGATGAGGCGCGCGCTCTGCGCGACGACAGCCGACGCGTCATGGCCGGGCTCGAGGCGCGCTACGTCGAGGCGACCGGCATCAAGACGCTCAAGGTGCGCCACAACAACATCCTGGGTTACTTCATCGAGGTCACGCAGGCGAACGCCAAGCCGCTGACCGAGCCGCCGCACGCCGCGATCTTCCGCCACCGCCAGAGCATGGCCAATGCCATGCGCTTCACCACGCCCGAGCTGTCGGAGATCGAGGGCCGCATCGCCTCTGCCGCCGACCGCGCGCTTGCCATCGAGCAGGAGGTCTTCGGCGATCTCGCCGCCGCCGTCGCGGGCGAGGAGCGCACGCTCTCCGACATCGCCGCCGCGCTGGCCGAGCTAGACCACACCGCGGCCCTCGCCCACCTCGCCCATCACGAGCGCTACGCGCGCCCCGCGATCGATGCCGGCAACGCCTTCGAAATTCGCGCCGGCCGCCATCCCGTCGTCGAGCAGGCCCTGCGGCGCGCCGTGGGTGCGCCGTTCGTCGCCAACGACTGCGTGCTCGGCCGCGCGGCTCCGACGCGTGCGTCCACATCGGACGAGATGCCCGACGCCCGCGTCTGGCTCGTCACCGGACCGAACATGGCCGGCAAGTCGACCTTCCTGCGCCAGAACGCGCTGATCGCCATCCTCGCCCAGATGGGGTCGTTCGTGCCGGCGGCCGAGGCGCACATCGGCGTCGTCGATCGCCTGTTCAGTCGCGTCGGCGCCGCCGACGATCTCGCCCGCGGGCGTTCGACCTTCATGGTCGAGATGGTCGAGACGGCGGCCATCCTCAACCAGGCCACCGCCCGCTCGCTGGTGATCCTCGACGAGATCGGACGCGGCACCGCGACCTTCGACGGCCTCTCCATCGCCTGGGCGGCCGTCGAGTACCTGCACGAGGAAAGCAGCGCACGCGTGCTGTTCGCCACCCACTATCACGAGCTGACCGCGCTCGCCGGACGCCTCGCCTCGCTCGCCAACGTCACCATGGACGTCAAGGAATGGCGCGACGAGATCGTCTTCCTGCATCGCGTCAAGGCCGGCGCCGCCGATCGCTCCTATGGCATTCAGGTGGCCAAGCTCGCCGGCCTTCCGGCTCCGGTCGTCGCCCGCGCCCGCGAGGTGCTCGATCTCCTGGAGAAGGCGGACCGTCGCCGTGGCCAGTCGGGCGGTGCGCTCGAGGAGCTGCCGCTGTTCGCCGCCGCTCGCCCCGCGAGCGCGGCGACACCCTTGGAACCCTCGCCGTCCGAGGCCGCGCTCGATGCGCTGAGCCCCGACGACATGACGCCGAAAGCGGCGCTCGACGCACTCTATCGGCTCAAAGCGCTGCGTGCGGACGGAGCTGAGAAATGACCGCAGTCGCAGCGACGAGGCCGATGTCCTATGGTCGAAGGATGGACACATCCAAGTTTCCGCCGGCGCCCTACTTCGATTCAGAGGAGCTTCGCGATCAACTCAGAGCCCTGGTCGGCGCGCACGGCAGCGCGCTCGAGGCGCGGCCCGCCGTCATCGAGCGCCTGAAGATCCTGGTCAAGGCGGCCCGCGGCACGGCGCGACTGCAGCTCGAGGCTGACGGCAACGGCCGCCGCTGCGCGAAAGGATTGGCGCGCTTCCAGGACGAGCTGGTGCGGCTCCTCTACGACTACACCGTCGCCTTTGTTTACCGCGCCACCAATCCCTCGGACGCCGAGCGCATGGCGGTCGTCGCCACCGGCGGCTACGGCCGCGAGATGCTCGCGCCCGGCTCCGACATCGATCTGCTGTTCCTCCTGCCCTACAAGCAGACCCCCTGGGGCGAGAGCGTCGCCGAGTACATGCTCTATATGCTGTGGGATCTCGGCTTCAAGGTGGGGCACGCGACGCGCACCGTCGATCAGTGCCTCAAGCTCGCCCAGGCCGACACGACCATTCGCACGTCCCTCCTGGACATGTGGCTCGTCCACGGCGACGCGCAGCTCTTTGCCGAGCTCGAGCAGCGCTTCCGCAGCGAGGTGATCCGCGGCTCCGAGCGCGCCTTCATCGACGCCAAGATGGCCGAGCGCAAGGAGCGTCACCGCCGCGCGGGCGAGAGCCGTTACCGTGTCGAGCCCAACATCAAGGACGGCAAGGGCGGCCTGCGCGATCTGCACACGCTGCACTGGCTCTCGAAGTATCTCCTCGGCCACGAGGTCGGCCCCGAGACGGTGGCCAAGGGCATCTTCACCAAGGAGGAGGCCGCCACCTTCAGGAAGTGCGAGGACTTCCTGTGGACCGTCCGCTGCTTCCTGCATTTTTACACGGGCCGCGCCGAGGAGCTCCTGTCGTTCGAGATCCAGCCGGTGCTGGCGGAGAAGCTCGGCTACCGCGACAAGGGCGGCCTGCGCGCCGTCGAGCGCTTCATGAAGCACTACTTCCTGATCGCCAAGGACGTTGGCGACCTGACGACCATTCTGTGCTCCGCGCTCGAGATCCAGCAGATGAAGAGCTCGCCCGTCCTTGAGAGCATGCTCAATCCGCTCTCCTGGATGACGCGTCGCCAGATCCGCGAGAGGACCGACTTCCGCGTCGACAACGGCCGTATGAACATCGCCGACCCGGACGTGTTCAAGCGCGATCCCGTCAACCTCATCCGCTACTTCGCGCAGGCCGAGAACACCGACACGTTCCTGCATCCGAACGCCATCCGCCAGCTCCGCCACTCACATCGCCTGATCGACGACAAGCTGCGCAGGGACCCCGAGGCCAACCGCATCTTCCTGCAGCTCCTGACCGGCCATGTGAACCCGGAGGCAACGCTGCGCCGCATGAACGAGGCCGGCGTGCTCGGGCGCTTCATCCCCGAGTTCGGCCATGTCGTGGCGATGATGCAGTTCAACATGTACCACCACTACACCGTCGACGAGCACTTGATCCGCACCGTCGGCATTCTGACAGACATCGAGCGCGGCGACGCAGGCAGCGACCTGCCTCTGTCGACCGAGCTGATAAAGACCATCCAGAACCGCCTCGTGCTCTTCGTCGCCGCGTTCCTGCACGATATCGGCAAGGGCCGCATCGAGGACCATTCGCTCGTCGGCGCCGAGATCGCGCGCAAGCTTTGCCCGCGCTTGGGTCTCACGCCCGCCGAGACCGACACCGTCGTCTGGCTCATCGAGCAGCATCTGACGATGAGCAACATCGCCCAGAGCCGCGACATCTCCGATCCCAAGACGGTGCGCGACTTCGCCGACATCGTGCAAAGCCCTGAGCGCCTGAAGCTCCTGCTCCTGCTCACCGTCGCCGATATTCGCGCCGTCGGCCCCGGCGTGTGGAACGGCTGGAAGGGCCAGCTTCTGCGCAATCTCTACGCCGAGACCGAGCCGCTGCTCTCGGGTGGCCACACGCAGGTGCCGCGTGGCACGCTGGTGGCCGATGCGCAGGCCGAGCTGAGACGCGCCTTGGCGGACTGGCCGCCCGACGAGGTCGACCGCTTCATCGAGCGGCACTACCCGGACTACTGGCTGCGTACCGAGCCCAGGCGGCAGGTCTACCACGCGCGCCTCCTGCGCCGTGCCGAGCGTGAGGGAAAGAGTTTCGCCGCCGACCACGCGACGGATGCGTTCACGGCCATCACCGAGCTGACCGTGTTCGCGCCCAACCATCCGCGGCTCTTGTCGCTCTTTGCCGGCGCCTGCGCGGCCAACGGCGCCAACATCGCCGGCGCCCATATCACGACCACCCGAGACGGCTTCGCGCTCGATACCTTCCTGCTTGCGCGCGAGTTCGGGCTCGACGAGGACGAGATCCGCCGCGCGCGCCGCATCGAGGACACCATCGAGCGCCTGCTGCGCGGCGAGACCTGGGTCGCCCAGCTGCTCGCCACCCGCCGTCCCGTGCCGCCGCGCGTGGAAGCGTTCACCGTCCCGCCCGAGGTCTACGTCAACAACGCGCTCTCCGACGTGTTCACGGTGATCGAGGTCGCCGGGCGAGACCGCACGGGTCTCCTCTACGAGTTGACGACCGCACTCTCGGACCTTTCGCTCGACATTGCTTCCGCCCACGTCACGACCTTCGGCGAGAAGGCGGTCGACGTGTTCTACGTGACCGACCTCACCAACAAGAAGATCGAGAGCGAAACCCGCCAGGACGCCATCAAGGAGCGCCTGACGAAGATCCTCGAAGGTCCTGCGCCTTCGTCCTGAGGCGGGTCCACATCTTCGGCCGAAGGCCAGGGCCGCAAGGCGGCCCGGCGGTCTTGGCGAAGCCAAGCTACGCTTGGACCGCCGCCCCAGCGGAGGGCGCCCGCACGAATGTGCGGATCGGCGCCCGTGAGCTAACTAGTGCGCTGCTTCCCAGTTCGCCGCTGCCTTCGCGTCGACGTGGATCGGCACGGCGAGCTCGATCGCGGGTGACGCGGCGCCCTCCATCACGCGGAGCGCAATCTTGATCAGCGCCTCCGCCTCCCGCTCCGACACCTCGAACACGAGCTCGTCGTGCACCTGCAGCAGCATGCGCGCCGTCGCGAGCTTGGCATCTTCCAAAGCAGGCCCCATGCGGATCATGGCGCGCCGGATGATGTCGGCCGCGCTGCCCTGGATCGGCGCGTTGATCGCCGCGCGTTCGAGGTTGCCGCGCACGCCGGGGTTCTTGGTGTTGATCTCCGGGTAGTGAATGCGCCGCCCGAAGATCGTCTCGACGTAGCCCCACTCGTGCGCGCGCTTCTTCGTCGTCTCCATGAATTCGCGGATGCCGGGGAAACGCTGGAAGTAGGTCTGGATGTAGGCGCCCGCCTCCTCGCGCGGAATGCCGAGCTGGTTGGCGAGCCCGAACGCCGAGATGCCGTAGATGATGCCGAAATTGATCGCCTTCGCGCGCCGCCGCACGTCGGGCGGCATGTCTTTGACGGGCACGCCGAACATCTCGGATGCCGTCATGGCGTGGATGTCGAGCCCGTCCTCGAAGGCGCGCTTGAGCTGCGGGATGTCGGCGATGTGCGCCAGCACGCGCAATTCAATTTGGGAGTAATCGGCCGAGACGAGGGTGTTCCCTTTCCCCGCCACGAACGCCGTGCGGATCGCGCGCCCTTCCTTGGTGCGGATCGGGATATTCTGCAGGTTGGGATCGTAGGAGGCGAGCCGCCCCGTGGTGGTCGAAGCCATCGCATAGCTCGTATGAATCCTCCCCGTCTCGGGATGGATGAACGCCGGCAGCGCGTCCGTGTAGGTCGAGAGCAGCTTCGAGAGCTGCCGCCATTCGAGCATCTTGTTGATCAGCCCGCGCGCGCTTTCCGGCACGTCCTCGTTCGACGCGAGGTCGTCGAGCAGACCCGCGCGCGTCTCCCACTGCCCGCTCTTGGTGCGCTTTCCGCCGGGCAGCATCAGCCGGTCGAACAGCAGTTCGCCGAGCTGCTTCGGCGAGCCGAGGTTGAACTTGTGCCCGACGAGGCCATTGATCTCCTCCTCGAGCCGCGTCAATGACTGCGCGAACGTGGACGACAGCCGTGACAGCACGCTCCGGTCGACGAGGATGCCGGCGTGCTCCATGCCGACGATGGCCGGCAGCAGCGGCCGCTCGAGCGTCTCGTACACGGTTGAGAGCCGCTCCGCCACGAGTCGCGGTTTGAGCTTCATCCAGAGGCGCAGCGTCACGTCGGCGTCCTCGGCCGCGTACTCCGCCGCCTTTTCGATCGGCACCTGCGCGAAGTTCTTATCGCCCTTCTTGCCGGGCGCGAGTTCGAGCACGCGCTCGAACGGGATGGGCGTGTAGCCGAGGTGGCGCTCGGAGAGCGTGTCCATGCCATGACCCCACCGCCCGCAATCGAGCACGTAGGAGATCAGAAGCGTATCGTCGATGGGCTTGAGATCGATCCCGTAGCGTTTGAGCACCAGCGCATCGAACTTGAGGTTATGCCCGATCTTCAAGAGCGTCGGGTCTTCGAGCAGCGGCTTGATGAGCGCCAGCGTCTCGGCGAGCGGCGCCTGCGGCAGGCTCGACGCATCGCCGAAGTCGAATCCGCCTTCGGGCGGACGGTGCCCCATCGGCACGTAGCAGGCCTTGCCGGGCTGGATCGCGAGCGAGAAGCCCACGAGATCGCACGTCATGCAGTCGAGCGATGTGGTCTCGGTGTCGAAGGCGAAACGCCCGGCCTCCCGCGCCGCGGCGATCCACCATGCGAGCCGGTCCACGTCGATGACCGTCTCGTAGGCCGCCCGGTCGAACGGGAGGCCCGCGACCTTCGCCGCCACGATCGCTCCCCCCGCCTCGGGCGTCCCCGGCCCGCGCGTGTCGGCGGCTTCTCCTCCCCCTGGTGCCGAGGGCGTGACAGCTAGGTCCCCACTCCTTTGTGGGGGAGGGGAAGTCGGCGCTCCGCCCGCCCCCTCGACCCCAAGCTTCTCCGAGATGCGCTTGGTGAGCGTCGTGAACTCCATGCGCTTCAGGAAGCCGAGCAGCGCCTCCGGGATCGGATCCTGCACGCCGAAACTCTCGACCGCCAGCTCGACCGGCACATCGTCCTTGAGCGTCACGAGATCGCGCGAGATGCGCGCCTGCTCCGCGAACTCGATCAGCTTCTCGCGCCGCTTCGGCTGCTTGATCGCCCCTGCCGCCGCCAAGAGCGAGTCGAGGTCGCCATATTCCGTGATCAGCTCCGCCGCCGTCTTGATGCCGATGCCAGGCACGCCCGGCACGTTGTCGGTCGAATCGCCGGCCAGCGCCTGCACGTCGATCACCTTGTCCGGCGCCACGCCGAACTTCTCGCGCACCTCGTCGCTGCCGATCTTCTTGTTCTTCATGCCGTCGAACATGAGGACGCCCGGCCGCACGAGCTGCATCAGGTCCTTGTCCGACGAGACGATGGTGACGTCGCCGCCCTGATCCACCACGTGGCGCGCGTAGGTGGCGATGAGATCGTCCGCCTCGTAGCCGAGCTGTTCCAGGCAAGCCACGTTGAATGCGCGCACCGCCTCGCGGATGAGCGGGAACTGTGGCACGAGCTCTTCCGGCGCTGGAGGCCGGTGCGCCTTGTAGTCCTGGTAGATCTCGTTGCGGAACGTCTTCTCGGAGGCGTCGAACACGACGGCGAGGTGCGTCGGCGCCTCGGAGGCCTTGGTCTCGACCAGCAGCTTCCACAACATGGCGCAGAAACCGTGCACGGCGCCGACCGGCAGCCCGTCCGACGGTCGCGTCAGCGGCGGCAGCGCGTGGAACGCGCGGAAGATGTAGCCCGATCCGTCGATCAGGTAGACGTGGCTGCCCTTGGCGATCGGCACGGGATCGCCTTCGGGGACCGAGCACTGCGGCGCCGGCCGGGCGGATTTTGCGGGGGAGTTGGCTGTCATGGCCGCGCAATATAGACCAGGATCGCCGCGCGCCCTACCCGTCCGAGGCGTCATTCATGGGTCATGTCGAAGCGCCCGCGCGCCGGCGGCAGTCAGCCGTTTGCCCCGTGTCGCGGAATGCGCTATCAGAAGCGCCCGGCCGCCCATTATCGGCCGAAGGCCCTTTGAACGCACCCGTAGCTCAGCTGGATAGAGTGCTGCCCTCCGAAGGCAGAGGTCACAGGTTCGAATCCTGTCGGGTGCGCCAGCCTCGAAGTGTCGATCGCAAAGCCCGATGGTGGTCGAAGCCCTTCGGTAGTGCGTCAGCACGTGACCGGCCCTCAATACCGCCTCACCAACTTTATCGAACTTTCGCCGGACGCGCCCTTCGGAGCAGGAGGACAGATTGTCCGGCTGTCCGGTCGTGGACGAGTTGAAGCTGCCCGTGGGCAGGCAGGCCCTGTAGGTCGCGGCTGTAAGCCCTCCTTGTCGATGCTGTTCAGCGGTCCTCCATCGACAGCAGCTCTTCCAATCAGCATGCATGCCAATGCCCCCGTGCGCCGATCTCGCGCGAAACAGGAACGCTCGGCCTCGGATGATCAGCATAAAGTGAAATGGCCCGACGCGAGGAGAATGTGCCCCGCTTCCCGGCTCGCATTCCGAGCTCCGCGTACGCACCGATGATGCGGCGCACGGCAACTCGGCGGATTCGGATCGATCGCGTTTCGCTGCGCACGCTCTCCGCGCTCAAAAGCTTGCCCTTGGCGTTGGACGCGGGTTAGGTTGACGATCGGTATGGTCGATGAGGCGCCGACAGGCCCGCTCGAGTCATGCTTTTCCAGACAGCTGAAGCTTGCTTTGCATCTTTGGGGGTGCTCGCGCCATTTTTTGATTGAGAGGGGTGATGAGGCGATTTTCCACACATCTATGGCTATTTCCCACCCTGACCATCGTGCTGTCGGCCGTTGCCCCCGCACCGCTGTTCGCGCTCGAGAGTTCGACGGCAGTCGATCTGACGCGCCATCCGGTCGGCTACCTCTCGCTGATGATCTTCTTCGTCGCCTACGCCTTCGTGGTCATCGAGAAGGCCATCGAGATGCGCAAGTCGAAACCCATGATGCTCGCCGCGGGCCTCATCTGGGGACTGCTGGGCATCGCCTATGCCATGCGCGGCGAGAGCGCCGCCCTCGAGGCCGCGGCGAAGCACGTGCTTCTCGACTACGGCGAGCTGATGCTTTTCCTCGTCGTGGCGATCACCTACGTCAACACGATGCAGGAAAGGCGCGTGTTCGATACGTTGCGGACCAAGCTCGTCAGCCTCGGGCTCTCCTACAGGCAGCTGTTCTGGCTGGTCGGCGGCCTTGCCTTCGTGTTCGGCCCCATCATCGACAACCTGACGACGGCGCTCGTCATGGGCGCCGTCGTGGTGGCCGTGGGCGTGGGCAACTACCAGTTCATTGTCATGGGCTGCATCGTGATCGTCATCGCGGCCAACGCGGGCGGCGTATTCTCGCCGTTCGGCGACATCACCTCGCTGATGGTCTGGCAGAAGGGCAAGCTGCAGTTCCTCGAGTTCTTTAATCTCTTCCTGCCGGCGCTGGTGAACTTCCTCGTGCCGGCGTCGCTGATGCATTTCAGCGTGCCGAAAGGCGTGCCGGAACCGGGAACCGCCGTCAGGAAGCCGAAGCCCGGCGCATACGTCGTTGTCGGGCTGTTCCTGGTCACGCTCGCAACGGCTGTCTCGTTCAAGACCTTCCTCAATCTGCCGCCCGCACTGGGCATGATGCTCGGGCTTGGGTACCTGCAGATGTACAGCTATCGGCTCCAGCGTATGCAGCGCCGCAGCGCCGACCAAAACATGGCCTTCGACTCGCTGCGCGAGATGGGCCGCATGGAGTGGGACACGCTGCTGTTCTTCTTCGGCATCATCTTCGCCGTCGCCGGACTTGGCGTCGCCGGCTACCTCGGGCACCTGTCGGACTACCTCTATGGTGATCTGGGACCGACCGTTGCCAACATCACGATTGGCATCCTCGGCGCCGCCTTCGACAACATCCCGCTGATGTTCGCGGTGCTCACCATGAACCCGGAGATGTCGAGCGGCCAGTGGATGCTGGTCACGCTGAGCACGGGCGTCGGCGGCAGCCTCGTGTCCTTCGGCACCGCGGCGGGCGTGGTGCTGATGGGTCTGGTGCGCAACCACTATACCTTCATGAACCACCTGCGATGGGCCTGGGCCATTGCTTTGGGCTATGTGGCGAGCATCGCCACCCACCTGTGGATCAACGCCGCGCTCATGTAGCCTGCGCGCCTCGGTCAGAGGCGCGCAGGGGAGTTGCCGGTCGGCCTTACCGCATCAGGAACCACGACACGAAGCCGGATACCCAGCCGAAGGGCGGACGCAGCGCGCCGGTGAGGTTCCATCGGCTCTGCTCGAAGATGCCCTTCGCGTGGCTCAGGGCGCGGAAGCCCTCGATGCCGTGATAGGCGCCCATGCCGCTCGCGCCGACGCCGCCGAAGGGCAGGTCGTCCTGCGCGTAGTGCAGCAGCGTGTCGTTGATCGTCACATTGCCTGAGGTCGTGCGCTCGAGCACGCGGCGCCGGTCCGCGCCGTTGCCTCCGAAGTAGTAGAGCGCCAGCGGCCGCTCTCCCGCGTTGATGCGTGAGATCGCCTCGTCGATGTCGCGATAGGGCACGACCGGCAGCACCGGGCCGAAGATCTCTTCGCGCATGATCTCCATGTCGGAGGTTGCGCCGAGCACCACGGTCGGCGCCAGCGTATGCGGACGCCGGCGCGCGGCCTCCGGGTCGACGCCGACCTCGACCACCTTCGCGCCCTTGGCGCGAGCTTCGTCGATGAGGGAGTTGAGACGGTGGTAATGACGCTCATTCACGATCGCGGTGTAGTCGCTGCTCGACGGTCCCGCCGGATAGAGCGATCGCACCGCCGCGTCGTAGGCCGCGACGAAGGCCTCCACCTCCGCCTCGGGGACGAGCGCATAGTCGGGCGCGACGCAGATCTGCCCGCCGTTCGAGAGCTTGCCGAAGGCAATGCTCTGCGCGGCGCGCGCCAGCGAGGCATCCTTGGCGATGACGGCCGGCGACTTGCCGCCGAGCTCCAGCGTCACCGGCACCAGATTGGCGCTGGCGGCCTTCATTACGGCGCGACCGACCGGCGTGCTGCCGGTGAAGACGAGGTGATCAAAGCGCAGGGCCGAAAACGCGGCCCCGACCTCCGGTCCGCCCGTCACCACGGCGACCTGCTCCTCGGGAAAGATTTCGGACAGCACTTTGGCGAGCAGCGCGCTCGTCGCCGGCGTGAACTCGGATGGCTTGATCATCGCCCGGTTGCCGGCCGCGATGGCGGTCGCGAGCGGCATCAGCGAAAGCCCGACCGGGAAGTTCCAGGGCGACATGATGCCGACCACGCCGAGCGGCTGGTAGACGACGCGCGCGCGGCCGGGAAGAAAGTGCATCTCGACGTGGCGCGACTCGGGACGCATCCAGCGCGCGAGGTTGCGGCGGAGATAGGTGATGCCCCCGACCAGCGCCATGCCTTCGAGGATGGCGGTCTCGTGCGACGAGCGGCCTTCGAAGTCGTCGTTGAGAGCCGTCTCGAAGTCGGCCAGGTGCGCCTTGACGGCGCGCTTGAGCTTGGCGAGGTCGGCCTTGCGGGCGGTCAGGCTCGGTGAGCCGTCGCGCAGGAACGCGGCGCGCTGGCGGGCCAGGATGGCGTTCAAGGTCGTGTCGGCGGGGATGGTGACATGGGCGTTCATGGCGGGGTCTCCTATGTTGACAGCGGTAACATCAAGTCGCAATCGTGGGCGTGGTGACGACTCCTCCTTAGGCGAACGCCAGGGCGGTCAACCAGATGGAGGCAAGAGCGAGGGTGGCGCCCGCCGTGCTGTTGACGAGTACGTGCGGGAAAGCCTGATCGGCATGCTGTTGCGCGACGGAGCGGCTCCGGGCGGCGGCACCGGCTGCGATGGTGACAAGGGCTTTCATGGCTTGATCTCCTATGTTGACAGTGGCAACTTGTGCGGCGTATGTAGCAACGCATGTTGGCGCTGTCAACATATGTTTTCAACGTCTACATAGGGGCCGAGAATGCCTGAGAAAACTCGAGAAAAAGCACCGGAGACGAGCGAGCGCCCCTACCATCACGGCGATTTGAAACGCGCCGTCATCGAGACCGCGCAGGACATGCTGCGGGAGGAGAAGGGCTGGCAGTTCACGCTGCGCGAGGTCGCGCGCCGCGCCGGCGTCAGCCATGCCGCTCCCTATAAGCACTTCCCCGACAAGGGCGCGCTGCTCGCCGAGCTTGCCATGCTGGGCTTCGACGGACTGCGCCGCGAGCTTTCGGTATCGGTCGCGCGGCCGGCGGGCTCTGTGCGCGACGCGCTCATGACGGCGGGCAAGGCCTACATCCGCTTCGGCACCCGCAATCCCTCCCTCTACCGGCTGATGTTCAGCGGCGATGCGGACAAGGGCATGTATCCCAGGCTCGACGCCGCCGCCGCCGAGGCGTTCGCGGTGCTGCTCGGCATCCTGGAGCGCGGCCAGGAGAGCGGCGCCTTGCGCAGAAACCCCGTCCGCGGCCAGGCCGCCGCCACATGGGCGCTCGTGCACGGCTTCACGCTGCTCGCCATCGACGGCCAGCTTCTGCCCAAGAAGGTTGGGGCGGATCCTGTCGACGCCGTGCTGACGAGCCTGCTCGAGGGTTTGGAGGCGTGAGCGTCGGGATCACGCAACAGCGCACGCTGGCCCCCGTCCATTGCGTAACGCTGGCTAACGATACTTGGCGGCGCTGATGAACTGGCTGAAGGCCTCGCACCAGACGACAGCGGTCGTGTAGGTGCCGACGTCGACACCGGGAGGGACCGGGACAAGAAATCCGTCGAAGGTTTTCACGTCGCCGATCCGCTGCGCCTTGTCCTTGATCTTGAGGAAGCCCTCCTTCGTGTCGACGAACGTCTCCGAGAGGTAGAGCTTATAGTCCGGCCCAGGAGACAGGCGGCCGATATGGGCGACCTTGTCGTGAAGCACACGCACCTCTCCCTCGCCCCAATGCAGGAAGTCGCTGCCCTTGAGGCCCCTGTCGAAGCGCCCCGTGTAGAGGGCTTGCGCCGCCGCCCCGCGAAGCTCCGCCTGGTCGGGGCCGGGGGGCGCCGTCAGCAACGGCAGCGTATAGATGCCGAGTGCGAAGCCGAGTGCGAGCGCCAGGCCGTGGCTCGCGAGCAGGATGATCCATCGAGCCATGTGGTCTTCTCCGGCGTCTCAGCTGAGGGCTTCAATCTGCAATCCCATACTACGCCGTCCGACCCGCAGCGGTTTCAGGCGATATCGGCCTGCTGCGGCGCAACCTTTACGCGAACGCACCTGCACACAAGGCAGGTTCCAGCGTTCAGCGAACTCAAGTAACGTCGCCTGTAGCCGCCGCATATGAAGCAGCGGGGATGAGTTGATAGAGCGCGTGCAACATCCGTCGTGCGTCACCTAGCAACGGAGGGAAGATACATGGGCTTGGAAGCGATCATCATTTGGCTCATCATTGGTGCCATCGCCGGTTGGCTGGCTGGTCAGATCATTGCTGGCGGCGGTTTCGGCCTCGTCGGCAACATCGTGCTCGGCATTATCGGCGCCGTCGTCGCCGGCTGGCTGCTGCCGAGGCTCGGCCTCTACATTGGCGGCGGTCTCCTTGGAGACATCATCAACGCCACCATCGGCGCGCTGGTCATCATCTTCGTATTGCGACTGGTCGCCCGCTGACATCGGGTACGGGCATGGCATCTCGCCATGCCCGGCTCTACGATCACCACCGCCTCAGCCCCTGGCAATAGACGATGGGCACGCCTATCTGCGCTCCGATCGATCACTCCGACCGATCGAGGAGACACAGATGACCGGCCCCAATCCACCCGTCGATCCCGCGACCCGCATCGGGCATGTGCACTTGAAGGTCGCCGACCTCGAGCGCGCCATCGCCTTCTATCGCGACGTGCTGGGCTTCGCGGTCACGCAGCGCTACGGCAGCGAGGCGGCCTTCCTCTCCGCTGGCGGCTACCACCATCACATCGGCCTCAACACCTGGGAGAGCCGTGGCGGCGATGCGCCGGCACCTGGCTCGACCGGGCTCTACCACGTCGCCATCCTCTATCCGAGCCGCGCCGCGCTCGCCGATGCGCTCCGCCGTGTCCTGGCGGCGGGCATCCGGATCGACGGCGCGAGCGACCACGGCGTCAGCGAAGCGATCTACCTGCGCGACCCGGACGGCAACGGCGTCGAGCTCTATCGCGACCGCGCACCGGAGGAATGGCCGCGCAAGGCCGACGGCGCCCTCGCCATGATCACCGCCCCCCTCGATCTCCGGGAGCTGGCGTCGTCGTGAAGCCGTCCGGAATGTGCGGCGTCCCGAGCAAGTGCGCATCGAGCCCGGTCCAGCCGCGCCCGTGATCCCCGGTCCATCGTGCGGCTGGGTGGATTGAAACGCCGTCGAAACAGAGCAGCCGGAGCACAGCCGCTGGACGCAGGTGCCAGCTCGCCCACGTGAGCGGCGTATCGCCGTTCATGTCGCGCGCGTCCTTGGCGGCCCTGGCGTCCAGAAGGGACGCGATCGTGTCCTCGTCTCCGAAGGCGGCTGCGCGATGCAGCGGGGTTTCCGAGCGCGTGCGGCAATCACGCATGAAGCCGCCGGTCTCGGCGGCGGGTTTCGTCACGGCGTTCGGATCGGCTCCAGCCGCCAGAAGCAGCCTGACGATGTGATGCGTCGCCGGACGATTGGCCGCGCAAAAGGCTGCATGCAGCGGCGTTTCTCCAGTGTCGGTCAGCGGATGAGTGACGTCCGCGCCCTGCTCGATCAGGAATTGGCACAACTGCCAATGTCCGTGAAATACCGCGCCGTTGAGGTCCAGGTTCGCGCCGAGCGCGGCGAGCGGGTACCCCTTCGACAGCAGAAAGCGGAGGGCGCTGACGTCGCCGTAGTAGGCGCACCATCGCATGACGGCATGGCTCGTGCTCTCGGCTTCGGACGCCGCGTGCGCCTGCGCGACGTAGTCGAAGACCAGATCGGTCCGTCCATCCTGAATTCGGTCCAGCATCGCTCCGCTCCACCGTTGTGCGCCGCTGCGGATGTGCCGCTGCGCCTCGAGCGATCACCGCAGACTTCGCACGCGGGAGCAATGCCGCCCGCAAACGAAACATGCGCCGCGCCGGTTCGCCGGCGGGCGCATGTCGGAAACTGCGGTGCTGTTAGAGTGTCTTACGCCGCCGCGGCAGCCTTCTCGGCGAGCGCCTTGGCGATCTCGCGCTTGAGCTTCAGGCACTCCGCCGAGAGGTCCTCCGCGCTGGCCTTGAGCAGGAAGGCGTCGAGCCCGCCGCGGTGCTCGACCGACTTCAACGCGTGCGCCGAGATGCGGAGCTTGACCTGGCGGCCAAGCGCCTCGCTGATCAGCGTGACCCGGACAAGGTTGGGGCGGAACTTGCGCCGCGTCGCGTTCTCGGCATGGCTTCGGATATTGCCCGAAAGCGGCAACTTGCCCGTCAACTCACAGCGCCTGGTCATCGTCGAATTCCTTGGCTCTCCGGCCCCACGACCGCCCGTCCGCCTCGCGGGCGGACCTGAAATCACAGGGAAAATCAATGAGGATGGCCCCGCTGATCAGGATCGGCGGGACCTCTGGCGCACTCTATACGCGAGCCGCCTTCCGGGCGTCAAGCAGGCGGCGGCTGGCGCCGCTGCGGACGCACGGCCACACCCGGAGAAAATCGCCATGCGGAACGAAACAGAATGTTTGTGGATTGGCAGGGGACAGAACGCGTGCCAGGGCGGCGCATGCCGGAGCGGTTTGTTAAAACTTGGGCGGCAGAATGCGGCCCACGAGAAAAGTCGCCCTGCCACGGCTCAATCGGACGGGCGGGGGAACGGGTGGTGAGTACAATCATGTGCCATGTATCGTTGCGTCGCGTCGTAGCTTGCGTTCTGGGTCTCGGGACCGTGGCCCTTGCCGCGCTTCTGCCGGCGTCGCCGCTGACAGCAGCCCCATCGGCCGGCGCATCGCCCTTGAGGGTGGACGCCACCTACAAGATCACCCTCAACGGGTTTGATCTCGGCTCCTTTCATTACAAGTCGGACGTGGGGTCGGGCCAGTACCACCTCGAAACCGACGTCGAGATTTCGGCGCTGCTCGGCATCTTCAAATGGAAGGGCGTGACGCACACCTCCGGCACGCTCGAGGCGAAGGCGCTGAAGCCCGCCGATTTCCGCTTCGACTATGAGAGCTCGGTGCGTAACGGCACCGTCGCCATGGGCTTCGGCAGCGAAGGCATCGAAAGCCTCACCGTGCTGCCCGCGACCGTCGAGCCGGACGATCTCGTTCCCTTGACCCGCGATCATTTGAAGGGTGTCGTCGACCCCCTGAGCGCTATCCTTGCCATCACCCATACCGATGCGCCGACGCCGTGTGGCCGCAAGGTGTCGATCTTCGACGGCAAGCAGCGTTTTGACCTCGCGCTCCGCTTTGCACGCCAGGAGCCGGTCGCCGGCATCCCGAGCGAGATGCAGACCGTCTGCCGCGTCAAGTACACGCCGATTGCCGGCTATCGTCCGACGCAGGAGATGCAGGAGCTTGCGAGCTCGAACGAGATCGAGATCGCCTTCCGCATGGTTCCCGCGGCCAAGCTGATGCTGCCCCAGTCGGTGGCCGTGCCGACCGCCGCCGGCCACGCACGCATCGACCTCGAGCGCGTCAACATCCAGCTTCCCGAGCGCGGTCAGGTCGCATTCGCCGACTGACGACCTCTGGCATCCGAATGGACGCCCAAGTTGCAAAAGGCCCCGCACGGTCCGTGCGGGGCCTTTTGCGTGTGCGTCCAGCCGAGAGCAATCGGGCATATGTATGGCCTGCCGAAGTGCGCTCTGATGCCTTTTGTCAGCACGAAAAGCTTGATCTCGAACCTTCCCAATGCAACGACAGGGGCACTTTTCCAACGGAGCCCCGCGTATGGCCGGCGATCTCGAGACGCGCATCCGCAATGTGACTGCGGTTCTCGGCCCCACCAACACCGGAAAGACCCATCTCGCCATCGAGCGCATGCTCGGCCACGAGACCGGCATGATCGGCTTGCCGCTGCGGCTGCTGGCGCGCGAGGTCTATGACAAGATCGTGGCGCGCGTCGGCGCCGACAAGGTCGCGCTCGTCACCGGCGAGGAGAAGATCAAGCCCGAGCGCGCTCGTTACTGGGTCGCCACCGTCGAGGCCATGCCGCGCGACGTTGAGGTCGATTTCCTCGCCATCGACGAGATCCAGCTCACCGGCGATCCCGAGCGCGGCCACGTCTTCACCGACCGCCTGCTCCATGCCCGCGGCCGTGCCGAGACGCTGTTGCTCGGTGCGCAGACCATGCGCGAGCCGATCCAGGATCTTATCCCGGGTGCCAACTTTATTTCGCGCCCGCGCCTGTCGCGTCTCACCTATGCCGGCGAGAAGAAGATCACGCGCCTTCCCGGCCGCACGGCCGTGATCGCGTTTTCCGCCAACGAGGTCTACGCCATCGCCGAGCTGATCCGCCGCCAGCGCGGCGGCACGGCGGTCGTGCTCGGCGCGCTCTCCCCGCGCACGCGCAACGCGCAGGTGGCGCTCTATCAGTCGGGCGATGTCGACTTCCTCGTCGCCACCGACGCCATCGGCATGGGCCTCAACCTGGATGTCGATCACGTGGCGTTCTCGGCCGTGCGCAAGTTCGACGGCCAGAGCTTCCGCAGCCTGACGCCGAACGAGATCGCCCAGATCGCCGGCCGCGCCGGCCGTCACATGAACGACGGCACCTTCGGTGTTACGGGCAACTGCGAGCCGTTCGACGCCGACCTCGTCGAGCGCCTCGAAACGCACACCTTCGATCCCGTGCGCGTGCTCCAATGGCGCAATCGCCGGCTCGATTTCACGAGCCTCGACCGGCTGCGCGATAGCCTGCGCGACATGCCGAACGAGCCGCGCCTCGCACGCGCCCGCATGGCCGACGACGTGCTCGCGCTCGAGGCGCTGTCCGGCGACCGCGAGATTGCACCCCTCGCCGCCACGTCGGCCGCCGTGCAGCGGCTGTGGGAGGTGTGCCAGGTTCCCGACTACCGCAAGATTTCCTCGCAGAACCACGCCGAGCTGGTCGGCACTCTTTACACCTACCTGATGACCGGTGACGGCCGCGTGCCGGAGGATTGGTTTGCCAAGCAGGTCGCTTTTTCCGATCGCACGGATGGCGACATCGATACGCTCGCCAACCGCATTGCTCACATCCGCACCTGGACCTTCGTCTCCAACCGCGCCGACTGGCTCAAGGACCCAGGCCACTGGCAGGTCCGCACGCGCGCCATCGAGGACAGCCTGTCCGACGCTCTGCACGAGCAGTTGACGCAGCGTTTCGTCGACCGGCGCACCAGCGCCCTCATGAAGGGTCTGCGCGACAAGGAGGAGATGTCGGCCGAGATCGCCGAGGACGGTTCGATCCATGTCGAGAACCATTTCGTCGGTCGCCTGCGCGGTTTTCGCTTCACGCCCGAGACCCAGGCCGAGGGCATTCACGGCAAGGCCGCCCGCAGCGCCGCCGCCCATGTCCTCTCGCGCGAGCTGGGCATGCGCGCCCGCCGCGTCGCCGCCGCAAAGCCCGATGCCTTCCGCCTGACGCGCGCGGGCCGCGTGCTCTGGCGCGACGAGGAGATCGCCCTCTTCGAGCCCGCCGACGATCCGCTGAAGCCGCAGGTGACGCTGCTCGCCGATGAGCACCTTGCAGGCCCCGACCGCGAGAAAGTGCAAGCCCGGCTCGATGCCTGGCGCGACGAGATCATCGCCGAGCGCCTGAAACCCCTGGTCGACATCGCCAAGGCCGAGGATGTGACCGGCCTCGCGCGTGGCATCGCCTTTCGCCTGACCGAGAGCTTCGGCATGCTGAAGCGCGAGCTGATCGCCGACATGATGAAGGGTCTCGATCAGGAGGCGCGCGCACAGCTCCGCAAGTACGGCGTGCGCTTCGGCGCCTTCAACATCTATTTCCCGGCCCTGCTGAAGCCGGCGCCGGCCGAGCTTTCGGCGACCCTGTGGTCCTTGAAGAACGCCGGTTCCGCTGGCCTCGCGACCGACACGCTGCCCGAGCTGCCGCGCGCCGGGCTCACCTCGGCGGCCGTTCAGCCGACGACGCCGGAGGCCCTCTACCGCGCCTATGGCTTCCATGTCTGCGGCCCGCGCGCCGTCCGCCTCGACATCCTGGAACGGCTCGCGGACCTCATCCGCCCGCTCTTGGCGTGGCGCCCCAATCCCGAGGTCGCCATGGCCCCGCCCAAGGGCTCGACCGGCGACGGCGGCTTCACGGTCACGCCGGAGATGATGTCGATCCTCGGCTGTTCGCCGGACGAGCTGTCGAATGTGCTGAAGGCCTTGGGCTTCCGCGCAGACCGCAAGACGGTTCCGAAGCCGGCGGAGCCCGTAAAGGCGGAAGCTGCCGTTGACGTGCCGGTTGAAACCGCGGGCGAACCCGCGCCCGTGCAGGCGGACGGCGCTCAGCCGACCGAGCAGGAAGTTCCGGCGGAGGTGCCGCCCGTCGAAGCGGCGGTCGAGCTTTCTGTTCAACCGGATGCTGCACCGGTCGAGGGAGCGCCGGAAGGGCAGCAGGCCAGCCCCGACACCATCGTCATCGAGATCTGGCGCCCGCGGCGTCATCGCAGCGAGGATCGCCCGGTGCGCCACGAGCGCTCTGGCCAAGGCGAGCAACGCGAGGGCGGCCGCCACCGCCGTCATCAGGCGCAGCATCGCAATGGCGCCGGCCGCGGCGATGCGCAGGCTCCCGCCGGCCAGGCGACGGCATCCACCGCCACCGTCGGCGACGCGCCGGCCGCGACCGGCCCCGCCACCGCCGAGGCCCAGGGACCTCGCGGTGAGCAGGGCGGACATCGTGCGCGCGACCGTGGCGCCCCCCGCCCGCAGCATCAGCGTGACGGCAAGCCCCGCGAGCGTCGCCGCGACGAACGTGGTGGGCGGGACGAGCGCGGACGCGACGACCGCCGCCGCCACGAGGATCGTCAGGCTCCCATGATGCGCACCGCGAGCCCGCCAAAAAAGGGCGGCGTCGACCCGGATTCGCCGTTCGCCTCACTCGGCGCACTGCGCGATGCGCTCGCCAAGCAGGCGCGCGAGAAGAACCCTTCATGACGCGAACGGGCGCGAGCGACGCGGCTGTCGCGACGTCCCAGCGGCTCGACAAATGGCTCTGGTACGCTCGCCTCACCAAGTCCCGCACGCTCGCGGCGACCGCCGTCGAGGAGGGCAAGATCCGGGTCAACCGCCTGAAGGCCGAGAAGGCGAGCCAGGGGATCAAGGTCGGCGACGTGATCACCTCGCGCCTCGGACGCGATGTGCGCGTCGTGAAGGTTCTGGACCTCGGCTCGAGGCGTGGCCCGGCCCCTGAGGCGCGAGCCCTCTATGAGGACCTGACGCCGGAGAGTCCCCCTCCCCCGGGCGATCGAAGCCCGCGAACCTGGGGCGAGCGCGCGCCTGGCAGCGGACGCCCGACCAAGCGCGACCGACGCCAGATTGACGATCTCAAGCGGAACGGGTGAAGTCTGGAGGGTGAAGTCCCGGGGGGCTTGCTATGGGGCCGCGCATTTGGCACATCCCGTCATTCACCCCACGACCCAACCGGACCCCCGCAATGACTTACGTCGTCAACGAGAAGTGCATCAAATGCAAGTTCACGGACTGCGTCGAGGTCTGTCCGGTCGACTGTTTCTACGAGGGTGAGAATATGTTGGTCATCCACCCTGACGAGTGCATCGACTGCGGGGTGTGCGAGCCGGAGTGCCCGGTCGAGGCCATCAAGCCCGACACGGAGCCGGGTTTGGAGCGTTGGCTCGAGGTCAATCGCGAATACGCAGATAAATGGCCGAACATTACTTCCAAGAAGCCGGCACCTGATGATGCCGACCAGTACAGGGATGAACAGGCCAAGTTCGAGAAATATTTTTCTTCCGAGCCCGGCAAGGGCGACTGAGCCTCGACTGTGTAGGGGCAAGTCATAAAAGCGAAATGTGCGTTGCACCAAAATCGGAGACTTAAGCAAGTTCCTTAAGCGCAGGGACACCTTCAATTCCTGCGCCGCTTCAATTTTCATGAAATTTGTGTTACAAGTAATCCTCGGACAGGCAAGAACCGACCAGGAACACACGACAGACAAAGATAGCACGTAGGACTGCGGCGCAAAGTTCGGCCCGCGGTTGGCTTTCTGGTGTGTCGTTGCGGTAACCGTCGGATGACTGTGACTTATCGTCCGAGAGGATGTAACTGGGTAGCTATATCGGCAAGGCGACCCAACATACGGAAGTATCCTGGAACGTTCGGCAAAGATGACGTGCCGGCGAACCGGGATTGTGTGTGACTGCACGGGACTTGGACGCCCACCCCTCGGGGGTCGGAGTCGGTGCAGAAGGCACGCGGATGTCGAGACTACCGGCCAGCCGGGCCGGATAAGATGTGATACCGGAGAGTGAGAAGGCGATGGCTCAGAAGAACAAGGCGCAACTGAAGGCTCGGACCTCGAAGGTCGCGGCCAAGACGACTGCCCGGCCTGTAAAGGCCAAGCCGGCCGCCGTCAAGGCTGCCCCGAAGAAGCCTGTCGCCACGTCAGCCCAGTCCAAGAAGCCGGCCGCCGCCAAGCCCGTCGTGGCCAAGGCCCCGGCCGCCAAGCCCGTCGCCAAGGCGATCGAGGTCAAGAAGGCCGTTGCCGCCAAGGGTGTCGCCAAGAAGGCTCCGGTTCAGGTGCAGGCTGCGTCGGCCAAGGCCGTGCCGCCGGCTGTCCGCCCGGGCCACGTGCCAGTCTCTCCCGCCCGCGCCGCTGCGGCCCTTGCCAAGACGGGCGGCCAGAAGCTCACCGCTCCCGTCCAGCCGGCAACGCCGAAGGACATCGCCGAGAAGACGGCGGCCGCACGTCAGCTCGCGACGGCACAGAAGAAGTCCGTGAGCCAGCGCCACGGCTTCAAGACCAACGAGTTCATCGTCTATCCCGCTCACGGCGTCGGCCGCATCGTCGGCATCGAGGAGCAGGAGATCGCCGGCATGTCGCTCGAGCTCTTTGTCATCACCTTCGACAAGGAGAAGCTGACCCTGCGCGTGCCCACCGGCAAGCTCGAGAGCGTCGGCATGCGCAAGCTCGCCGAGGACGCCGTCGTCAAGAAGGCCATGGACACGCTGAACGGCCGCGCCCGCGTCAAGCGCACCATGTGGAGCCGCCGCGCGCAGGAGTACGTCGCCAAGATCAACTCGGGCGATCTGATCTCGATCGCCGAGGTCGTGCGCGACCTCTACCGCTCCGAGGCGCAGCCCGAGCAGTCCTATTCCGAGCGCCAGCTCTACGAGGACGCGCTCGACCGCATGGCGCGTGAGATCGCCGCTGTCGAGAAGCTCGACGAGCGTGGCGCCGTGCAGCGCATCACCGACGTGCTCTCGAAGAGCGCGCGCGGCCGCCGCCTGGCTGAGGGCGCCGAGTCGGCCGACATGCGCGCCGCCTGAATATCGCGCGACTGAAAACTATGAAACGCCCCGCCTAACAGCGGGGCGTTTTGCTTTGTGGCATGCGAGGCCGCCGCCAAGTTTCGACGCAACCCCGGCCGTCCATGCGAAGCGCGGCTCCGCCAAGACGCCGTGACGACGTTGCATTTGAAGGACGCGGCGCCCACCCCCTCAACGTCATCCCGGCGAAGGCCGGGACCCACGCAAGCCGCAACCCAATCGACCTCTCGAAGCGCACCCGAACAGCAGCGTGTCGAGGATGCCGGCCGTCCATGACTCCCCGTCCATGTCTTCGCCGGGCCACCGAAAGCGACGAGTCGCGACACGGTTTGGCCAGCTAAATCTAAGGCGCCGCCTCGCCCTCCTCCATCACTTCGATCTCGTCCACCGATCCGAGCGCGATCATCGGTCCGTTGCGTCGCTCGATCCACCCGCGCACGCGCACGGATTTTCCCTCGAGCTCGCTGAGCCGGCTTGCAAGCGCGTCGTTGTCCGTGGCGATCCGGCCCGGCAGTGTCGCCGTGAAGTCCCGCCGCCAATCGGCGCCGAAATTGATGAAAACGGTGTGCCGCGTGTGTGCGACCGCGGCCACCCGCCCCGTGACGATCGCAAACTGGCCCATGAGGGTGATCAGCGCGGCCGTGTCATCGGCCGAGCGCACGCGGGAGCGCGTGTCGTGCCAGAGCCCGCGCCCTTCGCGACGTGCTTCCTGTTCCGCCGCAAGCAGCGGCGCCAGGCATCCGCTGTTGCCGGGAAGCGCATAGGCACGCGCCATCCCGTTGCGTACGAGCCGCTCCTGCACCCACACCTCCTTGTCGCCCTCGTCCAAAGGCACCAGGAAGGCCTGCGCCAGGATACGCCCGTAGCGGTCGCTGCGCCGCCCCTCCGTGCGCAATGTGAGCGATCGCCCGGCGACCAGAGTTTCTAGGAACCGCGCCGCCTCGCGCGCTTGTGACCCGCCGTGTTCGTCCGCCGCGGGCGCCAGCGCGCCGACGAGACGCAGCGTGCGCCCGTCGTCCAGAACAAGTGTCTCCCCGTCGACGGCACGGGTGACACCGATGCGCGATCCGTCATCGAGACCGCACGCGTCCCCCGCATCGGCTTTCGTTTCACAGACCCCGCAACAGCAGGCAGTCGCCACGGAAAGGAGAACGCGAAGCATGCGCATCGGATGGTCCTGTGGGATTGCAACGAGCTTACTGCGATTAAACGGCGGAGATGCCGCCTATCCGCCGCCCCCGAAATCGAGCCAGGGAAATCCGCCGGGCGGGATCCGCGCCTCGGCGGGTCCGGCGTCGTGGCCAGCTAGGCCGGGCCACGCCGTGGCGGCGGGCGAGGTGGAGTCCCCTGGGAATGGCGCGAGACCCGAGGACGCGGCGGGCGCGCGATGCAGGAGGCTGACGCCGTCGCCGAGCGTGACATGATCGTGGGCCGCATCCCACACGATGTCCTCGATCGAGAACAGGTAGTCCCGTCCGCCCGCGTGCAGGACGACGAAATCCGCCGTCAGATGCGGCGCACCCGGCTGCAGCGCTTCGATGATGATGTCTCCGGCGCCCGAGTAGTCCACCGTATCGATCCCGTCGTCGGCATAGGCCATTCCCGGTTGGCCGCCGTGAAGGATGTGCGAGCCGCGCGACCAGCGAAGCGTGTCGTTGCCCGCCCCGCCGTAGAGCTTGTCGATGCCGGCGAGGTGATCGCCCCCGATGAGAACGTCGTCGCCCCGGCCGCCGATCAGCGTGGTGAACCCGTCGCGGGCCGCAAGCCGGTCGTCGCCCGAGGTGCCGAGCAGCGTAGTGACTCCGGGCGAGAAGCGAAGCCCCGAGGGCAGTGCGTCCCTGAGGCTCACCCCGGCGTGATGCAGGAGCGAGGCAACCAGCGAGGAGGAGTTGAGCGTCGGCAGCGGCGAGGTGGCGAGCGTCGCGGCGATATAGGGAAACCTCTGCGCCTCGATGTCGGCGGCATACGCCGCGAGCCGTGACCACAGGGCCATGGTGTCGGTGCCGTTGGCGATCTCGGTCGCGCCGCGGCTGGCGCTGGTGCCGATGCGCTGTTCGAGCGCGGCGCCCGAAAGGCCGCCATTTGCCTCCGAGAGAGTCGTGCCGCCGTCCCAGCCGACGACACCGAGATGAACCTCCGCTCCGATGACGTCGCGCACGCCCTCGATGACGAACCAGTCCTCCTGCGGCGTGTCGGGCGCGAACCCGTTGCGAAAGACGATGTGCAAATGGTCGAAGCCGATGAAGCCGAGGCCGAGCACCTCCACCGGGAGCCGCTCCACGCTGACATCTGGCATGATCCCTCCGCGCAATCTGGAGAACAGCCAAAGGATAAACAACCAAAGATTGAAGATGCATAAAAGAACGCGCAGAGGGGGAATGCCGCGGGCGAGCTGCGCAACTGCCCTTCCCAATACGTCCCTATCCGGGCAATACTGCCGCAAAAACGGGGCGCAGGCCTCAATGGTAGGGAAGGGGAGACGACCAAATGGGAAGTTTTTTCAAGAGCTTGGTGCTCGGTTTCATCGCCGGGGTGATTGCCTACGTCACGGTCCATGAGCTGATCGGCTGGTGGTTGCTCGACGCCGGCTACTCGACGCGCATTCCGTGGTCTACGGAGCCCTCGCTCATCTCGGGCAGCCCCCAGATCGCCGTCGACGCCGCTTGGGCAGGGCTTTGGGGCGCCATTTTCGCCATCATCCTGGGCACCGTTCCCTTGGGCTCTATGACCGTCCGGGGCGCCGTCCTGGGCCTCGTCGGACCGGCGCTGATCGGCACACTCGTCGCCGTGCCGCTCGCGCACGGCGCAACTCCGTTCCAGGGTGTCGACGTCAACGGCATTTGGCCGGTGCTGCTCGTTGGAGCGGGCTTCGGTGCCGCCACGGCCTGGCTCTACGGCTTCTTCACGTCCGGCTGCCGCTTGCCCTAGTGGGCGCGCCGCGTCTCACGCCTTGGCGGTGACGCGCGCGAGGTAGTCCGCGCCGGAGCAGGTGATCTTCGGATCGATGTCGCCGATGGCGCGCGCGTCGCGGCCTTCGTAGTCGAGTCCGGTGAGAATGACGCGCATGGCCTCGAGACGGGCGCGGCGCTGGTCGTTGGCGTTGATGACGGTCCACGGCGCCGTCGCCGTGTGCGTGAAGCGGAGCATATCCGCTTCCGCTCGCGTGTAGTCGTTGTACTTGCCGATCGCGGCGATATCGATCTCGGTGACCTTCCACTGCTTGAACGGATCGTGGCGGCGCTCATGGAAGCGCTTGAGCTGCATCTCGCGCCCGACCGTCAGGTAGATCTTGAAGAAGCGGATGTTGTCCCGCACGAGCAGCGCCTCGAACTCCGGCGCATCCCGCAGGAAGCGCGCCGTCTCGTCCTCCGTGCAGAAGCCCATCACCCGCTCGACGCCCGCGCGGTTGTACCAGGAGCGGTCGAACAGCACCATGTCGCCCTTCGTCGGCAGATGCACGATGTAGCGCTGAAAATACCATTGCCCCCGCTCCGCCTCGGTCGGCTTCGAAAGCGCGACCGAGCGCGAATGGCGAGGATTGATGCGCTCGAGGATGCGCGAGATGCAGCCGCCCTTGCCCGAGGTGTCGCGACCCTCGAACACCACCACGATCCGCTCGCCGGCCTTTTCCGCGTGCGCCTGCAGCTTGATGAGCTCGAGTTGCAGAAGGAGGAGCTGCTCCTCGTAAGGCTCCCGCTTGAGCTTCTTGTCGTAGGGGTAGCCGCCTGAGCCGAGCGCCCGTTCATCGAGCTCGGGGGGAAACACCGGATTGTCGAGGTCGAAGTCCGCCGGCGCCGCGTCGGCCTCCTTCGAGCCCTCCGTCTTGGCGGCCTTTCCGGCCTTTTCGTTCTTGCCTTTACCCATGCCGGTCCTCGCCAATTTGTCGCTTGGTAGGGCCCGCCGCCCCAGACGAACTGTCACACAAGTGTTGTTAATCAGGAAGCCTGATCCGGTAGGGCAAGGGAGCCTGAAAACCATGACATCTGATACGGCTTGCGCGGTGCCCCGTGGGAGTTGAGGCCATGCCCGGGATCGGGGCAATATGGGGCCCTATGACGGAACATAGCCGGCTGGCCCCGCCCCCGACAGCGACCCGATCTGGCACCGAGCGCGCCCTGGCGGCCCTGCGCAGGGCGAGGCGTCGGCTGCGCCCGCACGCGCGCGCCCTTGCCCTGGTGGCGATGCTCTTTGCCGCTCTCGCGCTCGTTGGCGGCCTTGCGGGCTGGCTGGCGGCGGCGGGCTTCGTCGTCATGGCCATGATCGTCGCCGGTCGCGGTCCCTTGGACAAGGACGATGAGGAGATGCTCCGCGAGGCCGAGCGCACACGGCGCGGTCCGGGCGCCGACCGCGAAACGGAAAGCTGGCGTCTCCTGCTCGACGCTGTCCCCGACGCGGCCGTCGCGCTCGACCACAACTTCAACGTCATGCACTTCAACGCACGCCTCGAGGAGCTTTTTCCCAAGGTGCGCTCCGGCCAGCCGCTGAGTCAGCTCTCGCGCAACCCGGAGCTTAACGATGCCGTCGAGAAGGCCGTGACGGCCAGCGAGGCCGTCGTCGTCGATCTCTACGAGCGCGTGCCGGTGGAGCGGCGCATCTCCGCCACGGTCTCCCGCCTCGGCGGTCGCGAGATTCGCCGCGGCCTTCCCTTCATGATCGTCTCCTTCCGCGACTTGACCGAGCAGGACAAGCTCGCACAGATGCGCGCCGACTTCATCGCCAACGCGAGCCATGAGCTCCGGACGCCGCTCGCCTCGCTGCGCGGCTTTGTCGAGACGCTGCAGGGGCCCGCCCGCGAGGACCCCGAGGCGCGCGCCCGCTTCCTCGGCATCATGTCGAGCCAGGCGAACCGCATGACGCGCCTGATCGACGACCTCCTGTCGCTGAGCCGCGTCGAGATGAGGGTGCATCTGCCGCCGCGCGGCATCCTGGATTTGAACGAGGTGGCGGCCTACGTCGCTCAGGCCCTCGAGCCGGTCGCGGCGGCTTCGAAGATGAAGATCGCGGTGACGAGGAGCGACGGCCCGATCCGCATCCGCGGCGATCGCGACGAGATCGTGCAGGTGCTGCAGAACCTCGTCCATAACGCCATCAAGTACGGGCGCGAGAACGGCCACATCGAGATCGCCGCTTCGCGCGTGCTCGACGGCTCGCCGCCCCAGCCGCGCGCGCTGATCGCCGTCGCCGACGACGGGCCGGGCATCGCGCCCGAGCACCTCCCGCGCCTGACCGAGCGCTTCTACCGCGCCAACGTCGCTGCGAGCCGCGAGAAGGGCGGCACCGGCCTCGGCCTCGCCATCGTCAAGCACATCGTCATCCGCCACCGCGGCGACCTGCGCATCACGAGCGTCGTCGGCAAGGGCTCGACCTTCTCGATTCTCTTCGACGAGCTCGGCACCGGCACCGCGCGGACGTAGCCGGGCGTGGGGCCGCCCCCCTTGCTCACCATGGCAGAGCCGGCCCTATCGCGTGGCGAGCAGCCAAAGAACGATCAGGAACAGCACGGCGGAGAGGGATTTCCAGAACAGCAGCGGATTGCGCTCCGCGAGCGGCGTGGCCGATCGGCGCGTGAACGCTTCGTTCGGCTCGCGAAGATCGGTAACGAACTCCGACAGCGCCTCATACCGCCGCGCCGGGTCGATGCTGACGGCCTTGCGGATCGCCATGTCCATCCAGTCGGGTACGCGCGGCGAAAGCGCCAACGCTGAAATGTAGAACAGCGCCGACTGCGCCTTGGGCGTCGTTGCATCGGACACCGTGTCTCCATAGGGCAGGCTGCCCGTGAGCAGCTCGTAGGCGACGAGGCCCAGCGAAAAGAGGTCGGACTTCTCGGTGCCCGGATGGCCGAGGAAATACTCCGGCGCGGCGTACTGATGCGTCCCGAGGATGTCGCCCGTGTCGGTCGCCGGCATCGCCTCGCGCACCCCCGCGACACGCACCGATCCGAGGTCGATGATCTTCGCGGTGCCGGACGTGTCGATCATGATGTTTTCGGGACGGATGTCCTGATGCAGCATTTCCTTGCGGTGAAAGGCGCGCAGTCCCTTGGCGACTTGCTCGATGATATCGCGCACGGTCTCCAGGTCGGGGCTCGGGTTGTCCTTCATCCATCGCCGGAGCGTTTGCCCCTGGATCAGCTCGGAGACCGTGTAGAGGCTCGAGCGCGGGCGCTGCGTCCTGATGGCGCGCATGACGTGCGGTGAGTTCAGGCGGCGCGCGACCCACTCTTCCATGGCAAATCGGCGGCGCGCATCCGGATTGTCGCGAAGGTTCTCGGCCAGAATCTTGAGCGCGACCTGCTCGCCGGTTTCGCTGTCGATCGCCACGAAAACCTGGCTGCGGTTCGTGGCGTAGATTTCGCGCTCGATGTGAAATCCGTCGAGGTCATAGGGCAGGCGCGGCACCTCGGCCGCGAAGGTCAGCTCGGCGCTTTGCAGCACGTCCCGCGCGCTCTCGTCCGGCAGTGTGTCGACGCGTACGATCTGCACCGTCACGTTGTCGTCGCTGCCGTTGGCGAGCGCGCGCGCGACGATGTCGCGGGCGGCGGCATCGAGGTCGTCGGCCGAGGCGATGAGCGTTGCCATCTCGCGCGGACCCAGGAAATCGTGCACTCCGTCGGTGCTCAACACGAACACATCGCCGCGCTTGAGATCGAGCTCGTGGTAGTCGATCTCGACGTTGGGGTCGGCGCCCATGGCGCGATTGAGAGTGCTCTCGGTCTTGGAAAGCGCCCGGCGATGATCCCGCGTCAGCTGCTCGAGGTTGCCCGCGGCGAGCTGAAAGATGCGGCTGTCCCCGACATGAAAGATGTGCGCCGCCCGGCCTTTGAACACGATGGCGCTCAGGGTGCAGATGTAGCCCTGGTTGTCATAGAGCCAGTTGCGTTGGCTTTCGGCGTGGAGCCACGCGTTGGCGGCGCGGATTACGCGCTCGCCGGCCGTCTTCGCCGTCCAGGTATCGGAGGTGCAATAGTAGTCCGTGAGGAAGCTGTTGACGGCGATTTCCGCCGCGATCCGGCTGACCTTGCTGGGCGAGATGCCGTCTGCCAACGCGACGGCGATCCCCTTCAAGGTGAGTTCGGTCCCATCCGGGACAAGAGCCCCATGGAAGTCCTGGTTGATGGGCTTGGGCCCGGCCTCCGAGTACTGACCGATGGTCACGGAAAGGTGTGGCACGGAAGAACTGTTCAAAATGAAGCTCCGTTCGGGGCAAAGAGCCGGAGCTTCAAAGTGTGACAGAGCCCCGCTGCTCGTCAACGTTGTCGCTGTGCGGCGAGACCCGTGCTCGCTCTTGGTGGCGGCGATGCCGACAAACATCGCGAGTCGCGAGAAGGTGCGGATCCGCCATCGGCCGCGTCATCGTCAAGCAGCTCGGCCGTTGATACTGTTGCATACTGGGCTCACACCTTGCGCGCTGTCACTCTTCGACCACGAAACGACGGAGCAACTGCGGGTGCCTTCTGCTCCATGAATGTTCGTACTAGTTTGAAAACGCTTCCTTGACGTGACGAACGTATCGCATCGCCGTCCTTTGTTGTTGCCTTGTCGGAGGGTCGCATGTTGTTTGCCAAAGCAGTTTCCAAAGCCCCGATTGAAGCGCCCCTTGCGGGACCAAACCCCGAAACATTTCAACTGCTGGCCAGACCTCCTCACGTCGAGGGCATCGAGCTCTTTTCGAGCCTATGGGCGGATGGTGTGGACGACAGCCCTGCTGCCAAGGTGTTGCTGCCCCGTGACTTCCAGTGGCTTTCGGTCGGCGCAGCCGGACCAAGGGTTCCGCTGCAGCTGTGTGAGTTTCTCGCCTACAAGGCGGGCATTGCCTACGAGTCTGAGCCGCGCATTAAGGCCCATCTGGAAAGCTGCAGCGAAGGCTTGTCCGGCAACGCCGGACGCTTCAGGTTCTTTGACGCCACCAAAGCAGGGGAAGCTCAACCCGGGCACCTCGCCGATGCCCAAGGGTATGGGTTCGTTTTCGAGCGAACGGCCTTCGTCGTTTTTCGCGGCACGGAAAGTGCCTACGACTGGGAGATCAATCGCATCGATGCGCTGACCGACCAGCTGGGAGGCACGACCGACCGTCGCTATAGAGACCTGAGAAAGGTGTATGGGGAGCTGTTGGACAAGCTCGGAGACCCGTCGCCGGGGCGGCACGTCGGCTTCTGCATCGCGTGGGCCTCCATCAAGGATCAAGTCGAAGCCTGGCTCGTCGAAGTCCTCGAGGACGACCTCGCCGACTCGATCGTCTACACGGGCCATTCCCTCGGCGGCGCCCTCGCCCAGGTTGCCGCGTTCGATCACGCCCGCATCCAGGCGAAAATGCAGGCTCAGTCCAACGCTGCATTTGACCGCATTGGCGCCGTTGTGACCTTTGGAGCCCCCGCGGTCGGCGGCGAAAATTACGTAAAGGCGTACAAGACGTTGCTGGGCGACCGCACCATTTTGCTGGAGTCGAGCGGCGACCTCGTGCCGCGCATCATGGACCGCTGGTACTACCGGGCGCTTTATCCGCTTCGCCAGCGCGTCAAATCCGGCGTTCAGGTGCATACGGAGGAAAAAAGCGGGTTTGGCAAGGTTGCCGCGCCCTGGAGATTTGCAAACGAGCCCCCGCTTTCGGACGGCGAGATCGATGCGATGCTGCGGAGCATCAAGGAGGAAGCGGAGAAGCAGGAGCGCGAGCGGGACCAGAAAGACGATCATCCGAATGTGTCCGGCACGACGAATGCGACGTCGCAGAAGCAGCCACAGTCCGAACCGGCGTCGTCAAGCGGCCCGTCGTCCGGCAAGCCCCAGTCGCAAAGCGCCGACGCACCGAACTGGGTCGTCATTGTGGTCGTTGGCGTCTTTACGCTCGCGGCGGCGCTCCTTGTCTGGTATTTCGTCCGCCGCAAGCTCTTCGCCCACGACATCGAGCAGCGCTACGCCCTCTACCTGAGTACGCTCTCCTACCAGCAGCTTCGCGCCACATACAAAGGCGACTTGCCGCGCGCCAACGAGGCGCTTGCTCGGCACCTTCTCTACATTCGCGGAGATTTGGGGAAGGCCAAAGCCCTGGCCGATGCGATCCCCGGTGCGCCGAGCGGACAAGCGCAGTTTTTCGCATCCGTGCAGGGATTGCCGCTGCTGATCAATGTGCGCGACGATCCGACGTTCATCGAGTATCTGAAGCGGAGCGACACGTTCCTGTAGCGTGCGTCCGCAAAAGCACGTCCCCGGACTTGGCGAAGCCCTGCCCGGCAAGGATCGAGAGGCCGTCCGCAACTCGAGATGGCGGCACGTCAATCCGTCCTGTACTTCTTGAGCTCGCGCACGAGGTCCGTGAGCCGCTGCGCGACCTCGGCGCCGGCATCGACGGACACCTTCAGCGTCGCGCGGTTCTGGATCAGCTTGTTGAGCGCGTCCTGGCATTCGCCGAAACCGAAGAACACCGCCTCAGGTGCGTCCACCGTGCCGTCCTCGATGGCGCACATCACCTCGAAAGCGCTCTGCGAGGCGAGCACCAGCATCGAGGCCACGTCGTTGATCGCCTGCTGGTACACCTTGGCCGCGTCCGCGCTGATGCGCGGCCCGTGCACCCCGAACTTCAACGGCGAGGCGCCTTGCGCGCCCTCTCCCGCGAACAGCCTGGGATTGCGCTGGAAACGCCGGAAGATCTCGCTGAGGTGCAGGCAGCAGGTCTCGAGCTCGCGCAGCGCCGTCACGGCCTTGCGCTTCGGCCGCATGCGATCGGCCGTACGTTCCCGCGCCGCCCAGTGGATGGTCGCGATCGAGGCGATGGTGCCGAGCGCGGCGATGGCGGGCAGCACCGCCGCGAACGGATCGGGCGCGATCCGCGAGTCCGCGTCGTCGGGCGCTTGAGGTTCGGGAGTTTTGGCCAAAGCTCGCATGCCCTCGGATGGCGGCGCCGGACGTGGCACAAGATGTAAGGGGGCCGCTCCTACGGCAAGCGCTGATTCGCAGCGCCCGCGGAGCTTTGAGCACACCACTCGGGCAATACCGCGACAGGGCGCTCCCCTCTCCCCGCCGGCGGGGAAAGGGCCAGGGTGAGGGGTCGCAGTGCATGCTGCGGATAAAGCGTTCGATAAGCCTGACCCGGCGAAGGCTGACGGTATTTGGCTTGTCGAACCGTCCGCCCCTAGCTCTTCCGTCATCCCGGCGGAGGCCGGGGTCCAGACACGCTTGCTCTTTGTCCCAGAGGCGGACTGCGCCGATTTGCCCTCGCCTTCGCGAGGCGGGGAAAACAGATCAGTACACCCGCGCCTTGGGCTCGATGTAGGCGATCTCGTTGGTCAGCGTATAGGTGTGTACGGGCCTGTACTCGAGCCGCACGGACTGCCGCTCGTAGTCCGCGAACGCCAGGGTATGCTTCATCCACGCCTTGTCGTCGCGATTGGGAAAATCCTCCCGCGCGTGCGCACCACGGCTCTCTTTCCTGTTCTCCGCCCCCACCACGGTGACCGCCGCCTGCGCGATAAGGTTGTCGTACTCGAGCGTTTCGACGAGATCGGAGTTCCAGATCAGAGAGCGATCGGTGACGGCGATGTCATCCGATGCCCGCCAGATGTCGAAGATCCCCCGCACGCCTTCCTCGAGCACCGGCCCGTCACGGAACACGGCGCAATTGGTCTGCATGAGCTTCTGCATGCGCAGCCTCAGCGCGGCGGTGGGCTCGCTTCCCTTCGCATGGCGGAAGCGGTCGAGGCGCGCGAGCGCCGCGTCGGTCGCGTTGGACGGGAAGTCGGCCTGCGCCGCGCCCCCTTCGATCGAGGCCGCGCAACGCAGTGCCGCCGCGCGCCCGAACACGACGAGGTCGATCAGCGAGTTCGAGCCGAGCCGGTTCGCGCCATGCACGGAGACGCACGCCGCTTCGCCGATCGCCATCAGCCCCGGCACGATCGTGTCGGAGTTGCCGTCCTTCAGCGTCAGGACCTCGCCGTGATAGTTGGTCGGGATGCCGCCCATGTTGTAGTGCACGGTCGGCAGCACCGGGATCGGCTGGCGCCTGAGGTCAACGCCGGCGAATACCTTCGCGCTCTCCGTGATGCCGGGCAGCCGCTCGGCCAGGATCTTGGGATCGAGGTGGTCGAGGTGCAGGAAGATGTGGTCCTTGTCGGGACCGACGCCGCGCCCTTCGCGGATCTCGATCGTCATGGAGCGGCTGACGACGTCGCGCGAGGCGAGATCCTTGGCATGCGGTGCATAGCGCTCCATGAAGCGCTCGCCCTCGCTGTTGGTGAGATAGCCGCCCTCGCCGCGCGCGCCCTCCGTGATCAGCACGCCCGCGCCGTAGATGCCGGTCGGGTGGAACTGCACGAACTCCATGTCCTGCAGCGGCAGCCCCGCGCGCAGCACCATCGCGTTGCCGTCGCCGGTGCAGGTGTGCGCCGACGTGCAGGAGAAGTACGTCCGCCCGTAGCCGCCGGTGGCGAGGATCGTGCGCTTGGCGCGGAAGCGATGCAGGGTGCCGTCCTCGAGCGAGAGCGCGATCACGCCGCGGCACGCGCCCTCCTCGTCCATGAGCAGGTCGAGCGCGAAATACTCGATGAAGAATTCCGCCGAATGGCTGAGCGACTGCCCGTAGAGGGTGTGCAGCATGGCGTGCCCGGTGCGGTCCGCCGCCGCGCACGTGCGCTGCGCGGGCGGCCCGGCGCCGAACTCGGTGGTCATGCCGCCGAACGGGCGCTGATAGATCTTGCCGTCCTCCGTGCGCGAGAACGGCACGCCGTAGTGCTCGAGCTCGTACACCGCGTCGGGGGCCTGCCGGCAGAGGTACTCGATGGCGTCCTGGTCGCCGAGCCAGTCCGCCCCTTTGACGGTGTCGTACATGTGCCAGCGCCAGTTGTCGGGGCCCATGTTGCCGAGCGATGCGGCGACGCCGCCCTGCGCCGCGACCGTATGCGAGCGGGTGGGAAACACCTTCGTGATGCAGGCCGTTTTAAGCCCGGCTTCGGCGCAGCCGAGCGTCGCGCGCAGCCCCGCGCCGCCGGCGCCGACCACGACGACATCGTAGGTGTGATCGTGGATGGGATAGGCCCTGCCGTTGACGGCCGGCGCGCGCCCCGTCCCAAGCGGAGCCTTCCCGTTGGTCTTCGCAGCCATCTGGGCGCTAGCCTCCGAACGAGATCTTGAGGATGGATAGAATGCCGGCCGCGGCCACCGCGATGGCGAAGAACGTATTGAGCATCAGGAGCGCGATCTTGGCCCCCTCCGCGTGCACGTAGTCCTCGATGACGACCTGCATGCCGATGCGCATGTGAAGCGCTGCCGACACCAGGAAAAGGAGGAGCGGCAACGCGACAAGGGGATGCTTGAGCGTCGCCGTTACCTCCCCGTGATCCGCGCCTGCGAGGTGCACGCCGAGCCCGATGGCGAACGTAGCGAGCAGCGCGTTGGCCGCGCCCGTCACGCGCTGCAGCCAGAAGTGGTCGGCGCCTTCCTTGGCCGAGCCGAGGCCGCGCACGGTCTTGAGCGGCGTACGCATGGTCATAGGTCCGCGCCTCCGGCCGAGAGGAGCACATAGCCCCAGATGGCGAGCGTGAGCAGGGTCGACACGGCGAGCGTCCCCCAGGACAGGACATCGATGGTCTTGAGATCGAAGCCGTGCCCGCTGTCCCAGATGAAGTGGCGCAGGCCGCCGACAAGATGATGCAGGAGCGCCCACGTGTAGCCGAAGAGAACGATCAGCCCCGGCCATGTGCCGAGCAGCCCCGTGACATAGGCGAAGTACTCGGGTCCGGTCGCGGCCGCCGTCAAAACCCATACCAGCAGGAGGGTGCCGAGGTAGAGGGCGCTGCCGGTGATGCGATGCAGGATCGACATCACCATGTTGACTTCGGGCTTGTAGATTTGCAGGTGCGGCGAAAGCGGACGTGCCGCTTGCGATCCCGCCTTCGCGTTGGCGTCGGCCATCGTTTGTTTCCCGGCATCGGCCACGTCGAAGCGGCCTCATTCGCCTTGTAGCCTGCGCTCAACGGCGGGGCAATTCGCCAAATCGCGCGCTGCGACGTTGTGCGGACATCGCGTCAAATGACGATTGGCGCACTCAGGTTAGCGAGCCGACGATGGCTTTGCCGAGCCCCTGCCCGCTGTCGTAGGCATGCTCGGCGAGGCGCCCGAGGCACCAGTCGCCGGCGACCCCGAGCTTGTAGTGCGTCGAGTAGATGAAGCTTTCGCCGAGTGCCTGCTCGACGAGGCCGTGCGACCAGAGATGCGCGCTCTTCTGCTGCGGCGTGACGTCGGGAAGCGAGAGCTGCCGCGTCACTTCCGACCACAGCTCCTCGGCCACCGCCTCGGGGTCTGCATCTTCTGTCTCTCGGCTCCACGCAGGCGAGGCATGGATCACCACCGTCTCGCCGCCGCCGGCGACCGCGCGGCCGGGCTTCGAGCTGTTGCGCGCGATCCAGCGCAGCACCTCCGACATGTCGGAATAGACGTCCTGCTCGGGCAGCGTGCGCTCGGCGAGCCGCACCATCACCGCCCAGGTCGGGTGCATGCGCACGCGCGACAGTGTCTCCACCATGCCTTCGACGCGCCCGAGGAGCAGCCGCGCGGCCGGCGCGGGGATGGCGACGGCAATCGCCGCGAAGGGGCCGGCGCTCGTCTCGTCCTCGAACCACACCGACCAGCCTTTGTCGGTCTGGCGCAGCGTGTGCACCTTCTTGCCCGTGTGCACGCGCACGCTCTCGGCGAGCGGCCGCACGATGGAGCTCATGCCGGGCATGCCGACATACCAGGTGTGGAGCTGCACGCCCTTGGTTTCGCCGGATGTCGTCTTGGGCTCCCAGCGCGCGGCATAGCCGGCCGAGACCAGCTCGTTGATGTAGGCGCGGAACTTGTCGGAGCGTGCGGTGAGGTACTGCGCGCCGGAATCGAAGGCGATGAGTCCATTGCGGACGGTGGCGATACGGCCGCCGAGCGCGCGCTCCTTCTCGAAGACCTCGACGAAGCACCCGGCGCGGCGGAGATAGGATGAGCACGACAAACCGGCTAAGCCCGCGCCGATCACGGCCACCTTGTGGGTCAATTTGATAAGCGGCAGGCCGCCCCTCTGCAAAGAACCGCGTCCGCGAGAACGCCCGTCGAAGCCCGGCGCTGAAGGATCGCGCACCTGCGGCCTTCAGGACAAGGGATGAATCGCAAACGGTTTGCAACTTCGGAAACGAAACTTTCGCAAAAGCACCCGCGCCCGTTGCTTTCAATACGCATTAGCGCGGCAAGACCACCCAAATGTCGAGATCGAGCATCACGCCCTCGGCATAGGCTCCGTCACTCGTCTTGAAGGGAAATTCGCTGCAGTCCTGGTTCTTTACCGCGACCAGGCGGGTTCTCAGCGCCCCGACGTCGGTCCGTCCCGGCAATTCCGCCTTTTCCAGAATTTCGGACCACGCATAAACGGTATCGCCGGCAAAAAGCGGCGCGACATGCCGCCCGCCGTTGATGGCCGCGATATGGAAAGCGTTGTTCATGCCGTTGAACGACAACGACCGCGCGAGCGAGATCGTAACCCCGCCATAGACGATGCGTTTTCCGAATCGTCCTTTCGCCTCTGTGTGTTGGTTGAAGTGCACCTTGGCCGTGTTCTGGTAGAGGCGCGTCGCCATCTGGTGCTCGGCTTCCTCGAGCGTCATCCCGTCCACATGGTCGATACGCTCGCCGACGGCATAATCGCCCCAACGGTAGGGCGCGCCCGCCTCGGCGAAATTGTACTTCGCGATGTCGAGCGCCGGCACCGCGCCGCCAATGTCCTTCGGGTCCACGCGGTCGGGAAGCTGCGGCACCACGGGCTCGGGCGCGGGCGAGGCCTTGTCACGCTTGCGCACCATGACCCAGCGCGTGTACTCGAGCACGACCTCGCCCTTCTGGTTGCGCCCCGTCGAACGCACATAGACCGTGCCCGTCTCGCGGTTCGAGTTCTCCTTGAGGCCGATCACCTCGGAGACGGTCGAAAGCGTGTCGCCGGGGTAGCCCGGCTTGAGGAAGCGCCCGCCCGCATAGCCGAGATTGGCAATGGCGTTGAGCGAAATGTCGGGCACCGTCTTTCCGAACACGACGTGAAACAGCAGGAGGTCGTCGACGGGGGAGCGCGGATAGCCGATGGCGCGGGCGAACGCGTCCGACGACTGCACGGCGAACCGCGGGCCATAGAGGGCCGTGTAGAGCGCCACGTCGCCTTCTGTCAGCGTGCGTGGGGTGGCGTGGTTCAGGATCTGACCGACGCTGTAGTCCTCGAAGAAGTTGCCCGGATTGGTCTTTGTCATCGCTCTCGTCTCGAAATGCGGTCGGGGGCACCTATGCCATCTTTGCCCGTCCCGCGCGAGTGCGCCATTTCGCTCGCCCACGCGAGGCGCGCCCGCATCCATCATTCCCGCCAAGCGACCCCGGCTTCAGCCGGGGAGCGCAGAGCCGGAACCCGGCGCAAAGCTCCTATCGCAAAAGGCCTTACGCGCTCTCGGTCCCTGGGTTCCGGTTCTACCTCGCGGTCGCTCGCTCCGACCGAGCTAGAACCACTCCTCGATCTCCTTGACCGAGTTGGCGATGGCGACCGTCCTTTTCGCCTGCACGAGATGCAGCCGCTCGACCATCTTCCCCTCGACCGTGATGACGCCCTTGCTGGCGTTTTCCGGCTCGTCGAAGGCGCGGATGATCTTCTTGGACCAGCCCACCTCCTCTTCGGTGGGCGAGAAGATCTCGTTGCACGGCGCCACCTGCGAGGGGTGGATCAGCGTCTTGCCGTCCATGCCGAGCGTGCGCCCGTGCTCGCATTCGTGGCGGAACCCCTGCTCGTCCTTGAAGTCGTTGTAGACGCCGTCGATGATGTCGAGCCCGTAGCCGCGCGCGGCCACGACCGTCACGGCGAGCCACGGCACGACGGCGAAGCGATCGTGCAGGGCCCGCGCCCGGCTCTCCTTCAGGAGGTCGTTGGTGCCCATCACGAGACAGACGAGCCGGTTCTCGGGATCGGCGCCCACGGCCGCGATCGACGCCGCGTGCAGGATCGAGAGCGGCGTCTCCATCATCGCCCACAGCTTGGTCTTCTCCGGCGCATTGACGGATTTCAGGATCTTGGCCGCGCTGATGATGTCGCCCGGGTGTTGCACCTTGGGGATCAGGATGGCGTCCGGCGCCGCCGCGGCGGCAGCCAGGATGTCAGCCGCTCCCCAGGCCGTCTCGAGCGCATTGGGCCGGATGATCACCTCGCGCCGCCCGTATCCGCCCTCCCGCACGGCGGCGACCACCTTGCCGCGCGCGTCGACCTTGGCGTCCGGGGCGACCGAGTCCTCGAGGTCGAGGATCAGCGCATCGGCGGGAAGCGAGCGCGCCTTCTCGAGCGCGCGATCGTTGGCGCCGGGCATGTAGAGCACGCTGCGTCGGGGTCGGATGGGGGCCATGGGGTCTGCCTCTCGTTCTTGGAAGACATTTCGCGCTGGATGCTGCATTGCAAATTTAGTGCAAAGCGGACGGCGGACCAACGCGACCAAGTTCCATCTCCACGGCAACCGAGGGCACTTGACCCCTCGGTTCGGCTACGTGAGGTGGCAGCAGGTGCGTGGCGAGAGGCAGGAGATCAGGGAATGGCAACCGTCGTCGCAGTATCCTCATTCGTGGCCCGCGGCACGGTGGGTCTGCGCGCGGTTCTGCCCGCGCTCGACCGCATGGGGCACGAGACGATCGCCCTCCCGACGATCCTGCTGTCGAACCACCTCGGACATGCCCGCGCTTCAGGCGGCGCCGTCGCCCCTGAGACCCTGTCCGCGATGATCGATGCCCTCGAGGCGAACGGCTGGCTCGCGGGCGTCGATGCTGTTCTCTCCGGCTACATGCCCAGCCCCGACCATGTCCGCGTCGTGGAAAACCTGGTCAGCCGCGTGCGGGTCGAGCGCCCGCAGGCGCTCTTCGTCTGCGATCCGGTGCTTGGTGATGTCGATGGCGGCCTCTACGTGCCGCGCGACGTCGCCGAGGAGATCGGCGCCCGGCTCGTGCCCATCGCGACGCACCTGAAGCTCAACGTTTTCGAGCTTGCATACCTTTCGGGCCGCCCCGTGGAGGCACCCGCCGATGCCGTCGCCCCGGCAAGAGGGCTCGGCCCGCCCGTCGTGCTGGCAAGCTCCGTCCCCGTTGCCGCCGATCGCCTGGCGAATGTCGTCGTCACCCGCGACCGTGCCGCCCAGGGCTCGGTCGAGCGCGAGGCGCAAGTCCCCCATGGCACCGGAGATCTCATGGCGGCCGTGTTCACGGCCCACACGTTGGACGGCGAGGATCCGGTTGCGAGCGCGGGCTTCGCGGCCGGCGCCGTCGCAGCCGCCATTGCCGTGAGCAGGGGCGCGGACGAGCTCGGCCTCGCGGGACTGACGGGCTGGCACGAAGCCCCGCCGCTTGTCATGGCCGAGATCGACCCGGGTTGACCACCGACGCACCTTGCCGCTAACCAAGCAAGCACAATCGGATAGGACGGCCGAAGATGCTGCGTGGCGCGCTCAAGTTCATCCATCATGAGGCATCCGGCGGCATTGTCCTGCTTGCGGCCGCCGCCTTGGCGCTGCTCTTGGCCAACTCCGAGCTTGCCGGCCTCTACGGCGCGCTGCTCGACACCCACCTCTCGGTCCGTGTCGGCGACCTCGCCCTCGACAAGAACCTGCTGCACTGGATCAACGATGGCCTGATGGCCATCTTCTTTTTTCACGTCGGGCTCGAGATCAAGCGCGAGCTGGTCGAAGGCGAGCTGTCGACGCTGAAGCAGGCGGCCCTTCCCGCCATCGGCGCCCTTGGCGGCATGGTCGCGCCGGCCCTCGTCTATATCGCCGTCAACGCCGGCGATGCGCAGGCGCTGAGGGGTTGGGCCATCCCGACCGCGACCGACATCGCCTTCGCCGTCGGCGTGCTGGCGCTCGTCGGCTCGCGCATTGCGCCCGCGCTCAAGATCTTTCTCCTCGCCCTCGCCATCATCGACGACCTCGGCGCCATCATCATCATCGCGCTGTTCTATACGGCCAACCTGTCGCCGGTGGCGCTGGCCCTCGCGGCCGCCGGGATCGCGGTGCTGGTGGTTCTCAACCGGCGCGGCGTGACGAGCACGGCGGCCTACGTGCTGACCGGCTTCTTCGTCTGGCTCTGCGTTCTCGAATCGGGCGTGCACGCGACGCTCGCGGGTGTCGCCACGGCGCTCGCGATCCCGCTGACCCCGGTTGCCAACGGCGGCAGCTTGAAGCCTCCGCAATCGATCGCGGCGCGCCTGCAGGAGGCCCTGCATCCCTGGGTGAACTTCGGCGTGCTGCCGGCCTTCGCCTTCGCCAACGCCGGCGTCTCGCTCGCCGGCCTCACGCTCGAGAGGCTGGCAAGCCCCATCCCGCTGGGCATCGCGCTCGGTCTGCTGGTCGGCAAGCCCGTGGGCGTCTTCCTGTTCGCGCGCACGGCCATCGCGCTTGGCCTCGGCGCCCGTCCCGAGGGCACGAGCTGGACGCAACTGTTCGGCGCGGCGGTGCTCGCCGGCATCGGCTTCACCATGAGCCTCTTCATCGGCATGCTCGCCTTTTCTGAGCCCGAGCGCGCCGTCGAGGTGCGGATCGGCGTGCTGATGGGCTCCCTCTGCGCGGCGGTGCTGGGCTACCTGATCCTGAGCAAAGCGCGCCCGCTGCCCGTCTCCGCGCGCGCCTGACTATTCGAAATGGGTCTGGACCCTCACTCAGGCCGGGATCCAGACAAGCTTCTGTGGGGCAGTGTTGTCGAGCAGCCCTACCGCCCCGTCGCCTCGGCGCGGGCGCGCAGGCTGCTGCGCTGCTTGTACTTCTGCGTGAGCCCGTCCCACTCGATCTCGAGCGAGCCCCCGGTCGTCTTGTGCTGGCGGTCCCAGTTGGTCAGGAGATCGATGCAGGCGTGATCGATATAGTCGAGCTCGTCGATGTGCACGTGGACGTGCGAGTTCGGCTTGAGGCCTTCGAGCTCCGCTGCGAGCATCGGCAGTCGGATCAGGGTCGCCGCGCCCTTGAGATAGAGATCGACGCGATTTTCGCCCGCCTTCTCCTCCTTGCGCACCTCGAGGTGCGAGAACGCGTAGAGAAGCTTGAGCAGCGACAGCACGAGACCGACCACCACGCCCGCGAGCAGGTTGGTGGCGACGATGGTCGCGATGGTGATGAAATAGATGGCGACCTCGCTCGTGCCGTACTTCTGTAGCGTCGGCACGATCTTGGGATAGGCGAGCTTGTAACCCGTGTAGACCAGCACCGCCGCGAGCGCGGAGACCGGGATGTAGGAGAGAGTCCACGGCAGCGCGCTGGCGAAGATCAGGAGCCACACGCCATGCAGGATGGCGGAGGCGCGCGTCACGGCGCCGGCATCCACGTTGGCGCCCGAGCGCACGATGACGCCGGTCATGGGCAGCACGCCGAGGAGGCCGCAGAGCGCGTTGCCGACACCTTGCGCCGTGAGCTCCTTGTCGTACTTGGTGCGCGGACCGCTGTGCATCTGGTCGACCGCCGTGGCGCAGAGCAGCGTCTCGGCGCTGGCGATGAAGGCGATGGAGATCGCCCCGATGAGAATCGGCGCATCGAAGATGCGCAACAGGTTTTCCGATGTCGGCAACGCCACGGTCGACCAGATGTTGCTCGGCACCTCGACGTAGTGGATGTCGGAGAGGCGGAGCAGCGCCGCCGCCACCATGGCGACGATGACGCCGACCAGCGGCGCCGGCATGAGCCGCCACGACTTGGGCGCATACGACCAGCCGATGATGGCGAGGACGGTGAGCAGGCCGATGGCGCCCGCCTCGAGACGATGGTCGCCGGCCTGGATCGCCTCGATCAGCGCGCCGGGCATGCCGATGAGGTTCTGGATGCCGGTTCCGATCGGCTTGCCGTCGAGCATGACGTGGAACTGCGCGACCAGGATGAGCACGCCGATGCCGGCCAGCATGCCGTGGATCACGGCGGGCGACACGGCACGGAACCATTGCCCGAGCCGGAACACGCCGGCGGCGAGCTGCAGCAGCCCCGCGAACAGCACCACGACGCCCAGCATCTCGACGCCGTTGGCCTGCACGAATTGCAGCACGAGCACGCTGAGCCCCGCGGCCGGGCCGGAGACTTGCAGTGGCGAGCCCGCGAGCGCGCCCACGATGATGCCGCCGATGATGCCGGTGATGATGCCGGCCGTGGGCGGCATGCCGGACGCGATGGAGATGCCCATGCACAGCGGCAGCGCGACAAGGAACACGACGACGGAAGCCAGGAGGTCCTTGCCGTAGGTGGAGGTCGAAGCTTGCGTCGTCATTCCCCTTCGTGCCGTGCCATTGCCAGCCGGCGCGCCCCGTTGAAAAGCCTTTGATTTCGGAACCTATGGCCCAAAGAACCTGAGGCACGAGGGCCGGCGGACGATAGCGGGTGCGTTGGCTTGTCGCAACCGCCAGTAGGCCACCCGAAGGCCCGGCCCCCTGTGGAGGGCTCAAGGGTGCGACGATTGCCTACTCGCGCCGGGCGCCGCTTGGGTAGTAATCGTGAACAGCGGCCACGCCGCTAGCGCCGCTCCCATAAGAACCCTGACCCATTGGGGCACCAAGATGTCGAGCTTTCCCGAAGTCCTGACCGACCGTTTCCGCCGCTTCAAGCACCGCCATTTCGTTCCCAACGCCGACCAGTACGAGGAGCTCGCCAAGTACGGCCAGGACCCGGAGGTGATGATCATCTCGTGCTGCGACAGCCGCGTCGACCCTGAGACCATCTTCACGGCCATGCCGGGCGAGCTTTTCGTGGTCCGCAACGTGGCCAACCTCGTGCCGCCCTACGAGACCGGCGGCAAGTATCACGGCGTCTCGACCGCGATCGAGTTCGCGGTCATGAACCTCCGCGTTAAGCACTTGATCGTGATGGGTCACTCGGGTTGCGGCGGCGTCAAGGCCGCGCTCGATCAGAGCGCCGCCATCCAGACCGAGGCCATGTTCATCTCGCGCTGGATGTCGATGTTGGACGAAGCGCGCCTCCACGTCGTCGCCGCCCACCAGATGGCGCCCACGGCCGAGAAGCTGCGGCTCCTCGAGATGGAAGGTATCAAGACCTCCATCAGGAACCTCCGCACCTTCCCCTTCGTCAAGACTGAGGAGGACAAGGGCCGCCTCTCGCTGCACGGCGCCTACTTCGAAATCTCGACCGGCACGCTGAGCGTCCTCAACCACTCCCGCGGCGAGTTCTTCTCGCTCTAGGCTTGCGAATGGGCAAGTCCCTCACCTGCCCGCCGGCCTTCGGCGCGACGGGCATCCTCTCCCCGGGAGAGGAAAGTGAAACCGCGCCTCGGCGATGGCGCACGTCCTTCTCCCGGGACGGGAGAAGGTGCCCCGAATGGGGCGGATGAGGGACTCTTCAAACGTTCGAGCGTCCGCCCGAGTGGTCGATCTAATTCGGCCTCGCAGCCTGCGCCTTCTCGATGGCGGGCAGCATGAGCTTTTCGAGGCTGTCCTTCGAGATCGGCCCGACGTGCTTGAAGGCGATGCGGCCCGCCCCGTCGATGACGAACGTCTCCGGCATGCCGTAGACGCCCCACTCGATGGCGCCACGCCCGCTGCTGTCGGTGCCGAGCGCCGTGAACGGGTTGCCGTAGCGGCCGATGAAGCGCCGCCCGGCCTCGGCCTGGTCCTTGTAGTTGACGCCGTAGATGTCGACGCCCGTGCGGCCCCGGAGCTCGAGGAGCAGCGGATGCTCCTCGATGCATGGCACGCACCACGACGCCCAGAAGTTCACGACCGAGACGCGGCCCTTGCCGAGGTCGCTGGCCGCAAAGCCCGGGACCGGCTGCCCGTTGTCCACAAGCCCTTCGAGCGGAGGAAATTCGGTCGCCGGCACCGGCCGCCCGATCAGCGCCGACGGCAATTTCGAGGGATCGCCCGCGAACAGACCGAACGCGAACAGGCCCGCGATGGCGAGAAAGACCGCGAGCGGCGCCACCACCCACCCGCGCCCCTTGCCGGTCGCCTCTGCCTCGGCGGGTTCCGACGTCATGGGCCGCTGCTCCGGCGGCCGGCCTCGTCGGCGGAGCGACGCTTGAGGCCGTCCCGGTCCGCCTCCGCGAGCGCGTCCGCCTGCCGCCACCCGTCGAAGAGCGTCCAGCCGATCAGAAGCCCGACGATGACGATGAACGCGCCGTACGAGGCCCAGATGAACGCTGCGTGCGGTCCGAGGTCCATGGCCCTACTCCGCCCGCGCCGCGAACGCGCGATCGCCGCGCTCGACCTGCGCCAGCCGCATCGCCTTGACGCGCCGCCTCAGGATCTCGTTCTGCATGCCCTTGAGGTGCAGCGCGAAGAAAAGCAGCGTGAATCCGACGGCCGAAATGAGAAGCGGCGTGCGCATGCTGGGATCGACCGTCGAGGTGAAGGCCGTCGAGGGCTGGTGCAGCGTGTTCCACCAGTCGACCGAGAACTTGATGATCGGCAGGATGGCGACGCCGACCAGCGCCAGCACCGCCGTCAGCTTGGCGGCGAGCGTCTCGTCTTCGAGCGACGAGCGAAGCGCGATGAGCCCGAGGTAGAGAAAGAACAGGATCAGCACCGACGTGAGCCGGGCGTCCCACACCCAGTAGGTGCCCCACATCGGCTTGCCCCACAGCGATCCCGTGACGAGCGCCGCCAGCGTGAATGCGGCCCCGATGGGTGCGGCCGCCTTGGCCGACACGTCGGCCAGCGGATGCCGGAAGACGAGCAGCCCGAAGCTCGAGATCGCCACCACCCCATAGCCCATCATGGCCAGCCACGCCGAGGGCACATGGATGTACATGATCTTCACCGTCTCGCCCTGCTGGTAGTCGGGCGGCGCAACGAAGAACACGAGGTACATCGCGTAGGCGATGAACAGCGCCGCTCCTCCCGCGATCCACGGCAGGATCGCGCGCGAGATCTCCATGAAGCGGGTCGGGTTGGCGAGGCGCTGCGTCAGGGTTTGCATGGCAGTCATCTAAGGGTTCCGGGCCGCCGCCGCAATTCGTGGATTGGTCCTATCGTTACGACAACTGCAGCCTGAGCGCGCCGGCCGCCGCGATGGGCGCTGCCGCCACCGCCGCGAGCGAGATCGCAAGCAGGATCAGGAACGAGGCAAGAAACCCCTCCTGGCCCGACCCGGCGAACCCCATGGCCGAGATGCCGAAGATCAGGGTCGGAATGTAGAGTGGCAGAACTAAGAGCGCGAGCAGGAGGCCGCTGCGGCGGGCCTTGAGGGTGAGCGCCGCCCCGATGCTGCCGAGGAAGCTGATGGCCGGCGTACCGGCCAGCATGGTGGCGACCAGCGCCGGCACCAGCCCGATGTCGAGGTTGAGCATCAGGCCCAGCACCGGCGCCGCGAGCGCGAGCGGAATGCCGGTCGAGATCCAGTGCGCCACCGCCTTCGCCGCCACCGCCAGCTCGAGCGGCAACGGCGCCGTCGCCATCACCTCGAGCGAGCCGTCCTCGTGATCCGCTTCGAACATGCGCGGCAGCGAGAGCAGCGCCGCGAGCAGGAGCGCGATCCAGAGCACGCCCGGCGCGATGCGCGACAGCAGCTTGAGGTCGGGCCCGAGCCCGAGCGGCAGCATGGCGACCACCACCAGGAAGAAGCCGAGCGCCGTGCCGAGCGCCGAGCCCTCGCGCAGCGCCAGCACGAGATCGCGTTTGAGGAGAGTGAGGAATCCGCTCACAGCCCCGCCTCCCCGATGAGGGTGTCGCCGGCCGCCTGCGGGCCGAGCCTGAGGTAGGCCGGTTGATCGAGGCCGAGCGGCAGGTGTGTCGCGGCGATGACGATCCCGCGCGCGCGGAGATGCGCCTCGATGAGCCCTGCGAGAAGGTCGGTCGAGGTTGCGTCGAGCGAGACCGTCGGCTCGTCGAGCAGCCAGATCGGCCGGCGGGCGACGCCGAGCCGCGCCAGCCCGAGCCGCCGCTTCTGACCGGCCGAGAGCAGCCCCGCCGGAAAATCCGCGAGTGCGAGAAGGCCGAACCGCGCGAGCGCCGCATCCACGCGCTCGCGGAGGAGCGTTCCGCCGTCCGCGCCGAGATCGTCCGCGCCGAGATCGTCCGCGCCGAGATAGCGCGCCCAGAAGGCGAGATTCTCGGCCGCCGTGAGGGCGGCCTTCACGCCCGTGAGGTGGCCGACGTAGTGACAGAGGTCGGCGATGTCGCCGTCGTCTCTATCCTGATCTGCTGTGTCGCCTTTGAGCGTGATGAGGCCCTGAGACGGCGCAATGAAACCGGCGAGCGTGCGGATCAGTGTCGTTTTGCCTGCACCGTTGGGCCCAACGACGAGCAACGCTTCGCCGGCCCGCACCGTGAACGACAGGTGCGAGATGACCGCGCGCGATCCGCGTTCGACGGTGAGATTGTCCGCATGGAGAAGCAAAGCGACCGACCGCTTTTTCGGATAGCCTGGGAGGAGAGTGCGACAGTCTGGAGGTTGCTGAAGAAACGAGCAGGACCGTAGCTTTCAGACCGTCGGACGCCTATATAATTTGCTTGCTTACATGTTCGCTACTGCAAAAAATGTGATTGGCCCGCCCACGCCCGCGGGTCCTGCGCCCTGCGCTTCGGTTTTGCGTTCGCCCGCCCGTCAAGACCTGTTCCAAGGAGAAGAAACGTGAGCGCTCCCACGACTGTCACCTCTGCGCCGGCCTCGTTGGACAGCTTCAACTGCAAGAGGACGCTCACCGTCGGCGGCGAGACCTACGTCTACTATTCGCTGCCCGAGGCGGAGAAGAGCGGCCTCGCCGGCATCTCGCGGCTTCCCTATTCGATGAAGATTCTGCTCGAGAATCTGCTCCGGCACGAGGACGGACGCTCCGTCACCAGGGCCGACATCGAGGGCGTCGCCGATTGGCTCGACAACAAGGGCAAGGCGGAGAAGGAGATCGGCTTCCGCCCCGCGCGCGTCTTGATGCAGGATTTCACCGGCGTGCCGGCGGTGGTGGATCTCGCCGCCATGCGCGACGGCATGCTGGCGCTCGGCGGCGATGCCAAGAAGATTAACCCGTTGGTGCCCGTCGATCTCGTCATCGACCACTCGGTGATTGTCGACGCGTTCGGCAGCGCCGACGCATTCAGGACCAACGTCGATCTCGAGTACGACCGCAACGGCGAGCGCTACCTGTTCTTGAAGTGGGGCCAGGACGCGTTCGCCAATTTCCGCGTCGTGCCGCCCGGCACCGGCATCTGCCACCAGGTGAACCTCGAATATCTGTCTCAGACCGTGTGGACCGCGACGGCGCCGAGCGGCGAGATCATCGCCTACCCGGATACGCTGGTCGGCACCGACAGCCACACCACCATGGTCAACGGCCTCGCGGTGCTCGGCTGGGGCGTCGGCGGCATCGAGGCCGAGGCGGCCATGCTCGGCCAGCCGCAGTCGATGCTGATCCCCGAGGTGATCGGCTTCCGGCTCTTTGGTGCGCTGAAGGAAGGCGTCACCGCCACCGATCTGGTGCTCACCGTCACGCAGATGCTGCGCAAGAAGGGCGTCGTCGGCAAGTTCGTCGAGTTCTACGGACCGGGCCTCGACAACATGACGCTCGCCGACCGCGCCACCATCGGCAACATGGCGCCCGAGTACGGCGCCACCTGCGGCTTCTTCCCCGTCGATGGCGAGACGCTGAACTACCTGACCATGTCCGGGCGCGATGCCGCGCGCGTGGCTCTGGTCGAAGCCTACGCCAAGGCGCAGGGCCTGTTCCGCACCAAGGAGAGTCCCGACCCGGTCTTCACCGATACGCTCGAGCTCGATCTCTCGACGGTCGTCTCGTCCATGGCCGGCCCCAAGCGGCCCGAGGGACGCATCGCGCTCCCCGACGTCAAGGCGGGCTTCCTCGCCGCGCTCGAGGGCGAGTACAAGAAGCCGGCCGAGGCGGCAAAGCGCGTCCCCGTCGAGGGCCGCGACTTCGATCTCGGCCACGGCGACGTCGTCATCGCCGCCATCACCAGCTGCACCAATACGTCGAACCCGTCCGTGCTGATCGCCGCCGGGCTCGTCGCCCGCAACGCGTTCGCCAAGGGCCTGACCTCGAAGCCGTGGGTCAAGACATCGCTCGCGCCCGGAAGCCAGGTGGTCGCCGCCTACCTCTCGAAATCCGGCCTGCAGGCCGACCTCGACGCCATCGGTTTCAACCTCGTCGGCTTCGGCTGCACCACCTGCATCGGAAACTCGGGCCCGCTGCCCGCCGAGATCTCGAAGGCCATCAACGACAACAGCCTCGTCGCGGCGGCGGTGCTCTCCGGCAACCGCAACTTCGAGGGCCGCGTCAGCCCGGACGTGCAGGCCAACTATCTGGCGTCGCCCCCGCTCGTCGTCGCCTATGCGCTCGCCGGTTCCGTCGGACTCAATCTCGCGACCGAGCCGCTCGGCATCGGCCGCGACGGCAACCCGGTCTTCTTGCGCGACATCTGGCCGACCAACGCCGAAGTGCAGCGCTTCATCGCCGAGAACATCTCGCGCGACCTCTTCAAGTCGAAATATGCGGATGTCTTCAGCGGCGACGACCACTGGCGCACCATCAAGTCGGGAACCGGCCTCACCTACGGCTGGGACTCGAAGTCCACCTACGTGCAGAACCCGCCCTACTTCCGGGGCATCACGCGCGACGCGCGTCCCATCACCGACATCGTCGGCGCGCGCATCCTGGCTCTCTTCGGCGACAAGATCACCACCGACCACATTTCGCCGGCCGGATCGATCAAGGCCGCGTCCCCCGCCGGACGCTACCTGATCGAGGAGGGCGTCGAGCCGCGCGACTTCAACCAGTACGGCACGCGGCGCGGCAATCACGAGGTGATGATGCGCGGCACCTTCGCCAACATCCGCATCAAGAACTTCATGGTCAAGGATGCGGCCGGTAACGTCGTCGAGGGCGGCTACACCATCCACCATCCTTCGGGCGAGCGGCTCGCCATCTACGACGCCGCGCAGCGTTATGAGGCCGAGGGCGTGCCGCTCGTCGTCTTCGCCGGAGTCGAGTACGGCAACGGCTCGTCGCGCGATTGGGCGGCCAAGGGCACCAACCTGTTGGGCGTCAAGGCCGTCGTCGTCCAGTCGTTCGAGCGCATTCACCGCTCCAACCTGGTTGGCATGGGCGTCGTCCCGTTCGTCTTCGAGACGGGCACCAGCTGGCAGTCGATCGGCCTCGACGGCAGCGAGACGGTGACGCTCAAGGGCTTGGCCGGCTTGAAGCCGCGACAGATCGTGGAAGCCGCGATCAGGAAGGCCGACGGCACGACGCTGACCGTACCCCTGGTCTGCCGCATCGATACCCTGGACGAGATCGAGTACTTCAAGAACGGCGGTATCCTTCAGTACGTGCTGCGCAATCTGGCCGCCTGACGCGCGGCGCCGCCAGGCCACGCACGGCCGCCCGCTCCGCCTCCGGTGCCGGGAGGTCTAGACCCGGCGCATGCGGCGTCCTATGTGTTACTATGTAACCATGCGCGAGAGGGTCGCGGTAGCTCGTGTCCAAGGCACGTCATCCATGCGTCGTTTGCTGAGCCTGCTTGCCGCTCTCGTGATCGCGCCCCACGTGGCGCTGGCGGAGACGCCGGCCGATGCACCGGCCGCCGGGCCGTCCCTCCCCCCGCTGCGCGCCGTGATCGAGATGTACACGAGCCAGGGCTGCGCCGATTGTCCGGCCGCCGACGCGCTCCTGAAGCGGTATCTCGACACCAAGAACGTCGTCGGTCTCACCCTTCCCGTCGACTACTGGGACTACCTCGGCTGGAAAGACACGCTCTCGGGTCCCCGCAACGCCGAGCGCCAGCGCGAGTACGCGGAAAGGCTCGGCATCGGAACGGTCTACACGCCGCAGGCCGTGGTCAACGGCGCCGCCGAGGTGGTCGGGTCGAGCGAATCCGAGATCGAGCGGGCCATTCGCGCCACCGAGACGGCGCTTGCGAGCAGCCGCGTGCCGCTCCATTTCTGGCACTACGGGTCGAGCATCATCATCGAAGCCGGCTCCGCGGCGGGGGACAGCGAGCCGAAGGAGGCGACCATCTGGCTCGCGGTGGTGCAGAAGAAGGTCGATGTGACGGTCAAGGGCGGCGAGAACAGGGGCAAGACGCTGTCCTATTACAACGTCGTGCGCGAGTTGACCCCGGTCGGCGTCTGGAACGGGCGACCCACGACCATCCGCCTCGCCCGCGCCGATATCCTGCGTCCTGAGGCCGAGGACTTGATCGTGCTCGTGCAGGAAGCGAGCACCGGCCCCATCATCGGCGCCGCCCGCCTGGGCGACTGACCTCTAGCCGGGCTTGACCCGGCTATCCAGGATGCAAATCGAAACCGCTAGACGAGTGGCCCCTGGATGGCCGCCTCAAGGGCGGCCATGGAGTTGGGGAGATGCCTGACCAAGACTTCTTCGTCTACATCATGGCCAACAAGAGAAACGGCACCGTTTACATCGGGATGACGAATAATCTTCAACGCCGCGTTCATGAGCATCGAGAGGGTTTGATCAAAGGCTTTACGAGACGCTACGGACTGAAAATGATTGTCTATTATGAGGTGTACGACTCTGTCGCGAGCGCCATTCAACGCGAAACTAATCTCAAGCGCTGGCATCGAAAGTCGAAACTTGATCTCATTGAGGCACGGAATCCGCAGTGGCGAGATCTGTATGATGAGCCACGCCCCTCAACTCCATGGCCGGGCTTGACCCGGCCATCCAGGGCAGCGTTCTAGATCGCCAGCAATCGTGCCGGAGGTTTTCACTAGGAAGATCCCTACCTGCACGTCCACATGAGGCCGCGGTCGAAGTGGAAATGGTTGGCGTGCGCTACGTTGAAGTTGGGAGAAAGCGCCACACGGAAATAACGGCACGCGCGACGGTGCGCCTCGTGCAGGAACTCGGCCTCCTTGCCCTTGCCCTTCCAGTCGCGCAGCACCGAGATCGAGCGCCCGTCCGCGAACGTGAAGCCCGAGATGTCGATGGCGTTGGCGGCCGCATGCTGGCTGCGCAGGCCCTTCCAGAACGGGTTGCCGACGATGTTGCGGCAGTCATAGGTGCCCATGTCGCCGAGCCGCACCACGCCCTGGCCGAACATCTCCCGCGCCAGCGGCTGCACCTCGTGCTCGACCCAAAGCGTCAACGCCGCCGCCATTTCGCAGGTCAGGGGATTGACGCCGATCTGCGCACCGCCCGTGTGCGTGAAGCGGACCGCATTCACCCAGCCGCAGTTGTTATCCTGCAGCCTGTCGGGAATGGGAGAGGCGTCGATGTGTGGCTCTTTGAGAACCGTGCGGCAAAGCGCGGAATCGAAGCGAAGCGTTGAAAGCTTCGCATCGGCGAACATGAAAGGTCGCTGGTCGAGCGTGACGGTGCCGAACGGGCTCACCCGCTGCGGCACGAGCCCGAACCAGAAGGCGCCAGCGATGGCGACGAAGAGAATGAGCAAGAGCAGCGCCTTCGAGAAAAGGCGCCTGGGCCTGCGTTGAGCCGGTGCTTCCATTGCTCCCCCGCAACCGTAGCCACGCCGCATGCCGCCTGTCGCGCGCGCTTGGCATGATGATTGTCCCCGACGCGCACACTAGTGACAATCGGGGGTTGCCGGAACCCCCTGCCGCCGCAACGCGCCATCCGCCGGCGGACGGCTACTCGATCTTGCGGAGGTCGGTGAGGCTGCGGCCGACGGCCTGGAAAGTCGCGCTAAGGGCCGGGCCGCTCCAGGCCGTGAAGTAGTGGGCCGACGACGAGGCACAGGTTTGCAGAAGTCGCTCCGCGGAACGTCCGATCAGATAGCCGATGGCGAACACGGTGACGCCACGCCGCTTCATGTTGGCGCACAGCTCGCGCGTCTGCACGGCCGAGCTGCCGTTCTCTCGAACGTATGCGGCGTTGAACTCGCCGTCCGCCATCAGGAGCATGGCCTTGATGGTCTTGCGGGCGTCGTAGTCGGCTGGCGCTGCCTCCGACGGCCAGATGCCGCCCCAGCGCGGCGACAGGAGATACCAGCCCCACGCCGCGCCGATGTGTCCGGCCGCCGGACCTTCGGCGCTGAGCTGAGCGATCTTGCCCTTGAGCAACGCCTTGTCGGAGGAGAGCGGCAGCACGGCGACGTCCGGGCAGCGCACGCCGGGCTCGTACCCGATCGGGGACGCAGGAGTCGGGACGAGCTCGGCGAAGCGGGCCGCACCGTTGCGCTCGACCACGCAGGCGGCGCTATCGCTGCGGCCGGTGACGGCGTCGAAATAGGGCCCGGCGTTGACCGACGACGAGAACGGCGCGAGCGCGATGCGCACCCGGCCCGGCCGTCCGGTGCCGGGCAACAGAAGCTCGACGAGATCGCTCGCCGCGGCGCGGAGATAGTCGATCTTCGACTCCGGGAAGTTCATCGAGCCCGTGACGTCGAGCACAAGCGCAAGCTCGATGTCGCGCTGCGTGACGAAGTTTTCCGCTTCCGCCGGAAGATCGACGCTCGCAACGCCGGCGGCGCGCGTGAGAAACGTCGGAGCCTTGACCAGCGCGCCGACTTTGACGAGCCCGCCCTTGCGGTCGATGGCGACGGAGAAGCCGTCGATCTCGCTCGACGCGCCGTGCCCGTTCAGATTGGCTCGGAAGGACCGTTCGGCGAGCACCTTGAGCTCGTCGTCGGAGCGGCCCTGGCCAAGGGCCCAGCCTGCCGCGGAGGCGGCCGCTCCGGCGGCGGATTGAGCGTCGGTTCGCGCGCCGGACACATGGGAGTATTCCAGCGCCAAGCTACCCGCGAGCGCCAGCGCGCCGGCTGCGAGGGCGAGCCGAACGCTCACTCTCCCGCGCACGTCGGCGACAGCACGACGAATTGTGTCGGCCGGGTAAAGCGGCATTTGCCACCCTCTTCTCGCTCGAGGATAGGTTGGCCTGCCGGCTGTTAATCTTGGGTTGTGTGGCGGGCTGCGGGGACGGCCCCATTGCACCTGCGGTTAACGCGCAGTAAGCGCGAATGCTAAAAGTCGCTGGCGATGCCGCCTTTTTCCCAATCGCCGTAACGCGTCGGCTCGGGTCCGTCCCGCCCGCCGATCTCCTTCGGCCTTTCGGCCGCGGCACGCTCGGCGGCCGCACGCCGCTCGGCGGCTTCCGCGAGCGCACGCTCCGCGGCGGGCGAAAGCGGCTTGCGCGTCACCTCCGGTATGCCGTCGGCGGGCGGTGTTCCTTGATCTTCTTCAGCCATTCGAGCGCTTTCACGTTTCCTTAAGGGTCCTGGCCGCGAGCTAGACCCTTTCCTATATATCATCGCCGGAAGCGGTCGCGGTGCGGCAACCACTGCACGCCCGGCTGGATGTTGGAGAGATATGAATGCCGATGAACTACGCCAAGACGGCCCTCTTGCTCGCCGCGCTGACGGGCATCTTCGTCGCCATGGGTGCCGTGGTCGGCGGACAGCAGGGCATGATGATCGCCTTCCTCGTGGCGCTCGCCATGAACGTGTTCAGCCTGTGGAACTCCGACAAGATGGTGCTGCGCATGTTCGGAGCCCAGGAGGTCGACGAGCGCACCGCGCCTGACTACTACAACCTCGTGCGCGAGCTCGCCCTACGCGCCGAGCTTCCCATGCCGCGCGTATTCGTCATCAACAGCCCGCAGCCGAACGCCTTTGCGACCGGCCGCAACCCCTCGAATGCCGCCGTCGCTGCCTCGTCCGGTTTGCTCGAGATGCTGTCGCGCGAGGAGGTGGCAGGCGTCATCGCCCACGAGCTCGCCCACATCAAGAACCGTGACACGCTGACCATGACGGTTGCCGCCACCATCGGCGGTGCCATTTCCATGCTGGCGCAGTACCTCCAGTTCGGCATGCTGTTCGGTGGCAACCGCGACGATCGCGGCGGCGGCATCGGCATGATCGGCGCGCTTGTTGCCATGCTGGTTGCGCCCTTCGCCGCCATGCTGGTGCAGATGGCGATCAGTCGCTCGCGTGAGTATCAGGCCGACCGCATGGGCGCGCTCATCGTCGGCAACCCGCGCTGGCTCGCCTCCGCCCTGGTCAAGATCGACCGCGCCGCGCGTCGCATTCCGAACGAGGAGGCCGAAGCCGTGCCGGCCGCCGCGCATATGTTCATCGTCAATCCGCTGACCGGCCAGGGCATGGACAGCCTGTTCTCGACGCATCCCTCGGTCGAGAACCGCATCGCCGCCCTCGAGGAGCTGGCAGGCGAGCTCAAGGCGGGCGGCTACGACGCCGGCGCCCCCCTCCCGCCGGCCGAAGACAGAGGCGCATCGGGCCCCTGGTCGCGCCCTGCGAATCCAACCTCGCCCCGTGGCGGACCCTGGGGCTAGCGCTTGACGCAACCTCTCGCTCCCGCCAAGGAAGCGCATGCCGACCAAACCGCCTGACAGGCGCCCTGGCGCCAAGCAACGCCACGCCGCGCGCCCACCCCGTCCCAGCAAGCCGCTCCCGAAGCCCGCCGGCCTTGCCGCGCGCGATGTCGTGGTCACATGCCTGACGAGCATCCTCGATCGCGGACGCCCGCTCGACGATGCTTTCGAGGCGGCGGTCGCCAGGGCGGGCCCTCTCGAATCGCGCGATCGCGCCTTCGCGCGCCTCGTCGTCATGACCGTGCTCCGCCGCAAGGGTGAGCTGCTGACGGTCATCTCTTCATTCCTCGGCAAGCCTCTGCCGGCCGATACCGGACGCCTTTGGCCGATCCTCCTTTCTGCTTCCGCCCAGCTCCTGATGCTGGACACGCCGCCGCACGCCGCCATCAGCATCGCCGTCGACCAGTGTCGCGCCGATCACAAGGCGCGCCGCTTCGATGGACTGACCAACGCGGTCCTGCGCAAGGTCGCGTCGACCGGCAAGGAGGTGCTCGCGGGCGTCGACCCGGTCCAGGCCAACCTCCCGCCGTGGCTGCTCGCGCGGTGGACCGAGACCTACGGCGAAAACCAGGCGCGTGCGATCGCCGAAGCGTCCCTCGCGGAGGCGCCGCTCGATCTCTCCGTCAAATCGGATGCCGCGAAGTGGGCCGAGCGCTTCAGCGGCATGCTGCTTCCGACGGGAACCGTGCGCCTGAGGCGCGCAAGCGCCGGCCGCATCGAGGAAATGCCGGGCTACGCCGACGGCGCCTGGTGGGTGCAGGATGCGGCGGCAGCTCTCCCTGCGCGCCTCTTGGGCCCCGTCGCCGGGCTCCGCGTCGCTGATCTTTGCGCGGCGCCGGGCGGCAAGACCGCCGAGCTGGCCGGTGCGGGTGCGCGTGTCACGGCCGTCGACCAGTCGCCGTTGCGTCTGAGGCGCCTTGCCGAGAACCTTGCCCGTCTGAAGCTCGAGGCCGAGGTCGTCGAGGCCGATGTGCTGTCCTGGGAGCCCGGCACCACCTTCGATGCCGTGCTGCTCGATGCACCCTGCAGCGCGACCGGCACCATCCGGCGCCATCCCGACATTCTGCATCTGCGCCGCAAGGACGACACCGCGGCGCGCGTCGCCCTTCAGGAGCGAATGCTCGCTGCCGCGGCCCGCCTCGTCGCGCCGGGCGGCCGCCTCGTCTTCGCCACCTGCTCGCTCGAGCCCGAAGAGGGCGAGACGCAGGTCGCCCGCTTCCTCGCCGGCCATCCTGAATTCTCCCGCTTGCCCGTGGTCCCGGGCGAAGCCGGCATCGACGCGGCGTGGCTCTCCCCCGACGGCGACCTGCGCACGCTGCCGAGCCACCTGCCTTCCGAGGAGCCCGGCCTTGCCGGCCTCGACGGGTTTTATGCCGCACGGCTTGAAAAGCGCCCGTGACAGCCGGATTAGCCAAGCCTTTCCATGCGCATAATCCTGCCCGTCGCATTGAGCGCGCCCCCTCCCGTGCTACCATCGGGCGGCGGGCACGGACGCACGCGACCGCGCATCGTCCTTGACGCGGCCTGAGGAAGACAATGGCCCCGCGGCTCAAGCTTTCGGAACGCATCAGGATTACGCACCTCGCCGCTGACCGCCTGCGGCGCGGGGCGATCTCGTCCGTGCTTTACTCGCCGCCGTTCCGCTGGCAGTTCGGCGCCACCGCCGTCGAGCAGCTCCTCATCGTGCCGCAGGATTTGCGCACCGCCGATCCGAGCTTCTGGGACGAGGTCGAGGTCGGTCAGTTCGGCCTGGCGGGCGGCGTCGCTCACGCCGAGGACGTATCGCCCTTCGATCTCGTGGCGCCGAGCGAAGCCTGGGCGCGGGAGCTGCACGGCTTCGCCTGGCTGCGCCATCTGGCGGCGGTCGGCCGTCCCGAGGCGCGCGACATGGCGCAACTCCTCGCCGCCGAATGGGCGACGCGCAATCGCGGCGGCGGCGGTCTGGCCTGGGAGGCGCACGTCACCGGGCGGCGCCTCATCTCGTGGATCTCCCATTCGAGCCTTCTCCTCGAGGACGTCGATCCCGAGACCTACGAGATCCTGACCGAAAGCCTGGGGCTCCAGCTCGTGCGCCTCGCCGCTGGCTGGCGCTCGAGCCCGAGCGGCTATCCGCGCCTCCTGTCGCTGCTGGCGCTCCTCCTCGCGCAGCTTTGCATCTCCGGCCACGAGGGGCAGGTGTCCGAGACCGAGAAGCTTTTCGTGCAGGAGCTCAATCGCCAGATTCTTCCCGACGGAGGCCACATCGGCCGCAACCCCGGCATCCTGGTCGAGCTGATCCTCGATCTCCTGCCGCTCGGCCAATGCTTCGCGGCCCGCAGCCGCCCCGTGCCGCCCGAGTTCGCCATGACGCTCAAGGCCATGCTCGGCATGTTGAAATACCTGCGCCTTGGCGACGGCATGCTGGCGCGCTTCAACGGCATGGGTGTCGCCTCGCCCGCGGGTCTCGCCACCGTCCTCGTCTACGACGACAATTCCGGCGCCATTCCCCCCGCCGCGCCCGCCTCGAAATATGTTCGGCTCGAGCGCGGACCCTCGATCCTGATCATGGATACGGGGTCCCCCCCTCCGCTGGAGTGGGCGGGAGAGGCGCACGCGGGCTGCCTCTCGTTCGAGCTCAGCGTCGGCACGTCCCTGATGCTCGTCAACGGCGGGGCGCCATCCTCGTCGAACGCCGACTGGCGCGCCGCCGCGCGCGCGACCGCAAGCCACAACACGCTCTGCCTTGGCGAGAAATCCTCCTCCAAGCTTATCCGCCACAAGACGCTCGAGGAGCTTGTTGGCGGCCCGCCGATCCGCTTCCCGGACGAGGTGCTGGTCAAGCTCGACAGGCATGACGGCGGCCAGGAGATCACCGCCGCGCACGATGGCTACATGCGCCGCTTCGGCCTCATGCATCGCCGCACGCTGGCGCTCAGCGACTCGGGGCGCCGCTTGCTCGGCATCGACCGCATCGCCGGCAGGCACGGCAGTATGCGCTTGCGCCAGGATGTGCCGTTTGCCATTCACTTCCACCTGCATCCGTCGGTGCGCTGCCGGCGCGGCGACAGCCCGAGCCTCGCCATCATCGAGTTGCCGAATGGTATGACATGGTGGTTTAGCCTCGAGGGCGCCCGCCTTGCCATCGAGGAAAGCACCTTTTTCGCCGATTCCGCCGGGCCCCGCCGCTCGCTGCAGATTGTCGCGCGCGGCGCAACGTTCGGCGAGACGGAGGTACGCTGGGTGCTCGAGGCGGAAGCAGGAAGCGAGACAACGTGAGGACACATCACGGGCCATGAGAGATCCCCATCCGAGAATCCGCCGCGCCCTGATTTCGCTCTCCGACAAGACCGGTCTCGATCAGCTCGCGCACGCCCTTGCCGAGTGGAACGTGGAGCTGATCTCGACCGGCGGCACGGCGGCCAAGCTCAAGGGCGCAGGTCTCGCGGTGACCGACGTTGCCGACGTGACCGGCTTTCCCGAGATCATGGACGGGCGCGTCAAGACGCTGCATCCCGCCATCCATGGCGGCCTCCTCGGCGTGCGTGGCAACGCGGAGCATGTCGCCGCCGCCGAGAAGCACAAGATCGCCGCCATCGACCTATTGATCGTCAACCTCTACCCCTTCGAGCAGACCGTCGCCGGTGGCGCCTCGTTCGAGGAGTGCATCGAGAACATCGACATCGGCGGGCCTGCCATGATCCGCGCCGCCTCCAAGAACCACGCCGCCGTCACCATCCTGGTCGACGCGGCGGACTACCCGGCGCTCTTCGCCGAGATGGCGGCCAACGGCGGCCGCACCACGCCAGAGTTTCGCAAGCGCATGGCGGCCAAGGCCTACGCCCGCACGGCGGCCTACGATGCGGCCATCAGCAACTGGCTCGGCGCCGTGGCCGAAAGCCCGGGCGGCACGGCGGATGGTTTTCCGCCGACATTCACGGTGCAGTACAAGAAGGGTCTCGACATGCGCTACGGCGAGAACCCGCACCAGGGCGCGGCATTCTATAGCGCCGGCACGCCCGAGCCCGGCACCATCGCCGCGGCCCGCCAGCTCCTCGGCAAGGAGCTCTCCTACAACAACGTCGGCGACAGCGACGCCGCGCTCGAATGCGTGAAGGTGTTCTCGGAGAAGCCGGCCTGCGTCATCGTCAAGCACGCCAACCCGTGCGGCGTCGCCGAGGCCGATACGCTCGCCGCCGCCTACGATCGCGCCTACCGCACCGACCCTGAGTCCGCGTTCGGTGGTATCATCGCCTTCAATCGCGAGCTCGACGCCGCCACCGCGCAGTTGATCGTCGAGCGCCAGTTCGTCGAGGTGATCCTCGCTCCCTCCGTGACCGACGAGGCCGAGAAAGCCGTGGCGGCGAAGAAGAACATCCGCCTCATGGCCACCGGTCCTTGGCCCCAGGCCCCCACGCCCCGGCGCGACCTGCGCACCGTCGTCGGCGGCCTTCTCGTGCAGGACGCCGATCTGGCGCTCTACGACCGCCTCGTGGTGGTGACGAAGCGCCAGCCCACGGCGGAGGAGATGGCGGACCTCCTGTTCGCGTGGAAGGTCGCCAAGTTCGTGAAATCGAACGCCATCGTCTATGCCAGGGACGGGGCGACGCTCGGCATCGGCGCCGGCCAGATGAGCCGCGTGAACTCCTCGCGCATCGCCGCCATCAAGGCCGAGATGGCGGGGCTCGATCTCAAGGGTTCGGCGGTCGCCTCCGACGCGTTCTTCCCGTTCGCCGACGGCCTCCTGTCGGCGGCCGGCGCCGGCGCCACGGCCGTCATCCAGCCCGGTGGCTCCATGCGCGACGACGAGGTGATCCGCGCCGCCGATGACGCCGGCCTCGCCATGGTCCTCACCGGCATGCGCCACTTCCGGCATTAGGTCGCTCATGCGGAGGCAAGAAAGTCGCGGTGCCCAAACCCGACGCGTCTGGACTCCGGTCTTCGCCGGAGTGACGGAAGCTTGGCCCAATCGCTTGCCGGACTTTGACGTCATCCCGGCGCACGCCGGAATCCAGTCACGCGTCCGCAGTCCGCAAAAGCGGTTCGACGGAAAAGCGTCGTGATGGAAGCCCCTTCCCGCACCACGCTGCGTCCCGCCACGCGCGGTGATTTCTCCCTCATCCGCCGCTGGCTGGCGCTCCCCGACGTCCAGGACTGGTGGGGCCCGGTGTCGGCGACCGAGGCGGAGGTCAACCTCGCGCTCGGCGCTGAGCACGCCATCTGCCGCTTGATCGAGGTCGACGGCGAGCCCGTGGGCTACGCGCATGCCGTCGATGCCACGCTCTGGGGCGACAACCTCCCCGACGAGCTCGAGCCCGGCACCTGGGATCTCGATCTCTTCGTCGCCGCCGAGGAACATCGCGGCAAAGGCGTCGGGCAAGCGGCGCTCGCGCTGCTCCGCGACGAGGTGTTCGCGACCACGCTCGCCGTCGCCGTCTGCATCTTCCCCTCAGTGAGAAACGAGCGCGCCGTCCGCGCGTATGAGAAGGCGGGCTTCCGATGGCAGAGCGTCTGGACCGATCCTCAGACCGGTCCAGCCTGGTTCATGGTCGCTAAGCGCGGCGATCCCTGATCCTAAGCACCCCGCGTCCCCGAAGTCGCGCGCACCGAAAGCATCATCACCAGCCCCACGACGAGGAACACCGCGATCGACGCCATGCCGATGCGCTGGCTGCCGCTCGCCTGCGTGACGGCCGCCACCATCAGGGGCGCCATGAAGGCCGTGACCTTGCCAGAGAAGGCGAACAGCCCGAAGTACTGCGTCATCTTCTCGGGCGGCGCGAGGCGCGCCAGCAGCGCGCGGCTTGCCGCCTGCACCGGCGCCGCCACCAGGCCGACCAGCACGGCGAAGGCGAGGAACACGCGCTCCCCCGTCGACGAGAACGGCGCCGAGCCCGCGGCCTTCGGCTCGACCTCGGTCACGAACAGCACATGCCCCGCGTCGACCGACAGAATACCGAACGCGCCGACCAGCAGAAGCAGCAGCGAGGCGATGATCACGCGCTTCGAGCCGACTCGGTCGTCGAGCACGCCGCCGACCAGCCCGCCGAACACGCCGGCCAAGGTCAGCACGATGCCGAAGATGCCGAGCTCGCGCGCCTGCCAGCCGAACACCGCCGCGCCGTAGATACCGCCGAAGGCGAAGATGGCGGCGAGCCCGTCCGCATAGAGCATGCGCGCGACGAGAAACAGCAGCATGTCGCGGTCCGAGGGCAGCTCGCGCAGCGTCTCCCACAGCTCCGCCGTCGCCGGCTTGCCGTGCGCCACGTCGGCCCGCCGCGTGTCCGGCACGAACAGGAAGAACGGGATCATGAAGAGCGCGTACCAGATGGCGGAGAACGGCCCGACCAGCCGGTCGCCTTCCCGCGTCGCCGTGTCGAGCGCCAGGATCGGATCGAGCCCGATCAGCGTCTTGCCGGAAACGGGGTCGGCCACCACGAGGCCGGCCATGATGGCGAGGCTCACGAGCCCGCCCGCGTAGCCGACCGCCCAGCCTGTCCCCGAAAGCCGCCCGAGCTGATCGTGCGGCACCAGCGTCGGCATGATCGAGTTCGTGAAAACCGTCGTGAACTCCGCCATCGCCGTCGCCGCGACGAAGGCCACGAGTACGATGGCGAGCGTTGTCGCATCGGCGCCCGGCACCGCGAGCCAGAGCGCCGCCAGCGCGGCGATGAAGACGACGGAGAAAAACGCCATCCACGGCTTGCGCGCCCCGCGCCCGTCGGCAAGCGCGCCGAGGAACGGGCTGCCGATAGCGATGATGATGCCCGCCGCGGCCGCCGCGTAGCCCCACAGCGCCTGCCCGAGTGCCGCGTCGCCCGCCACCGCGTTGGCGAAGTAGGGTGCGAACAGGAACGTCAGAACGAGCGTGTAATAGGGCTGCGCCGCCCAGTCGAACATCACCCACGAGACGAGGGCCCGGCGCGGGGCGGCAACACGCACCCCGGTCTCACTTGCAGCGTGCTGCACGGTCTTGCTCCCCATCCCGTCGTGTCCCCCTCTGAGTTCTATAGCCCAGCCCTTTGGTCTGCGCTCCCTCGTTACGCCTTGGGATTGAAATCCGCCCCTCACCCGGAAGCCATCTGCAATGGCTTCCGACCTCTCGCCAAGGGGGGAGGCGAAGTTGCGCGCGACGATGGGAAGCCACTATTCCCTCTCCCCTTGGGGGGCCAGAGCCTGCCCCGGCGAAGGCCGGGGCCGGGTGAAGGTGAGTCGGTCGGTCGCGTCTTTTTCCTCTCCCGAGACGGGAGAGGATGCCCGTCGAGCCGAAGGCTCGCGGGCAGGTGAGAGACTTGCCGCACGGATGCGGCCAACGTTGCCCACGTCGAAGTCCCTCATCCGCCCTTTCAGGGCACCTTCTCCCGTCCCGGGAGAAGGACGTATGCCGCGAGCAGCGCACGTTCCCCTTTTCCCTCCCGTCCCGGGCGAGTATCTGGACCCGGTCGGGGTTACGTTTCATATGGGCTGTCGGCACGCATCCTTTCACCGTCATCCCGGCGGAGGCCGGGATCCAGATACCTTGCAGTATGGATCGGGAGGTCAACCGCCCCACTGGCCGGCGTACTCCGCGCCCTTGAGCGCAAAGGTGTCCTCGACCACGTAAGGTCCGCCGCCGACCTTCGGCTTGGACGAGAGGAGCGCGAAGCTCTCCACCTGGAAGGGATCGCTGGAGAAGCTGCCGAGCGCTTCGAGCGCGCGCGCCACCGCCTCGGGCCGCGTGCCCCTGAGCCTGGCGAGCGTCACGTGCGGCTTGAAGGAATGCTTTTCCGGTGGCAGCCCCGCACTGCGCGCCGCGCGCTCGTTGGCCCGCGCCAGTCCTTCGAGCCACGGGCTCGAAACCACGCCTGCCCACAGCGAGCGCGGCTGCTGGCCGCCGAACGCGCCGAAGCCCGAGAGCGTGAGCGTGAATGACGGCTCGTCGATCGACGACAGCGCCGCGTGGAACTCATCCGCTGTCGGGTTGTCGATGTCGCCCGCGAAACGCAGCGTGAGGTGCATGTCCTCGGGCTCGACCCATCGCGCGCCCGCGAGCGGCATGGCGAGCTCGGAAAGCGCGTCGGCTAGCTCGGGCGGGATCGCGATCGCGGTGAAGAGGCGGGGCATGGGCGGCCGACCTTCTGGTTATTGCGCCGGTGAGCCCGCCGCCGCGCGCCGCTCGCGCGCCCGCGCGACAAGCTCCTCGACCTTCGGCAGGATGCCCGTGACGATCACGCCGATGCCTTCGGCCGTTGGATGCAGGCCGTCCGGCTGGTTGAGCTTGGCATCGAGCGCCACGCCCTCGAGGAAAAAGGGATAAAGCAGCACGCCATGCTTGGCCGCAAGATCCGTGTAGATCGGCGTGAAGCGTGCTTCGTAGTCCTTGCCCCAGTTCTTGAGCGCCGCCATGCCGGCCAGCAGCACGGCGACGTTGCGCCCTTTGAGGCGCGTCAGGATGGCGTCGAGGTTCTTCCGCGTCTCGTCGGGATCGATGCCGCGCAGCGCGTCGTTGGCGCCAAGCTCGACGATCACCGCCTCCGTGCCCTCGGGGATCGACCAGTCGAGCCGCTCGAGGCCGGCCGCCGTCGTGTCGCCCGAGACGCCCGCGTTCGCGATCTCGACCGCGACACCTTTCGACTTCAAGGCTTCGGCGAGCTGCACCGGAAACGCCTCGCTGGGCTTGAGCATGTAGCCCGCCGTGAGGCTGTCGCCGAACGCGACCATGCGCACCGGAGCCTCGCCCGCACCGGCGAATGCCGCGCCGAAGCTCGCCGCGAGCCAGAGGTTGACGAGCGCCATCAATCTCACCATCTGACGTGCGTAGCTCGAAGCACTTTGCTTTGCCTTCATTTTTTTGCCTCACCGCGCCGCGAGAGTTGGGCGCATCTCCAGCCGCCTGACGGAGCCCTTCCCTTGCAAGAGCCGATCATCCGACTGACCGACGTTCGCCTCAACCTCGAAAGCCGGGCCGGAACCGTGCAAATTCTGAAGGGGATCACGCTCGACGTCGCGCGCGGCCAGTCGCTCGCCATCGTCGGGCCGTCCGGATCGGGGAAGACGTCGCTGCTCATGATCCTCGCCGGCCTCGAGCGGGCCTCGAGTGGGCATGTGCACGTTGCCGGCCGCGATTTCAATGCCCTCGACGAGGACCAGATGGCCTTGGCCCGTGGCGAGGACATCGGCATCGTCTTCCAGTCCTTCCACCTCATCCCCACCATGACCGCGCTCGAGAACGTGGCGCTCCCGCTCGAGTTCGCGGGCCAGACGGGCGCCCGCGACCGCGCCAGATCGTTGCTGGGCGAGGTCGGCCTCGCCCCGCGCGTCGATCATTTCCCGGCCCAGCTCTCGGGCGGCGAGCAGCAGCGCGTCGCCTTGGCGCGTGCACTCGCCCCCGAGCCCAAGCTGCTCCTCGCCGACGAGCCGACCGGCAATCTCGACGGCAAGACCGGACGCCAGGTCGTCGATCTCCTCTTCGACCTCAAGGTGAGGAGCGGCGCCACGCTCGTGCTCGTGACCCACGACGAACGCCTCGCCAAGGCGTGCGAGCGCACGATCCGCATGGCCGACGGCATCATCGCTTCCGACGAGCACGCGGTGGCCGCCGCATGAGCACCGCCGCCGGACTGGTGACCTCGGCTTCGCGGCCGCGCTCGGGCCTTCCCGTGACGCGCCTGCTCTCGATCGCGCTCCGCGAGCTGCGCTCGGGGCTGTCTGGTTTCTACATCTTCATGGCCTGCGTCGCGCTTGGCGTGGCGGTCATCGCCACCGTCAGCGCCCTGTCCGATGCGTTGCGCGCCGGCTTCGAAAGCCAGGGCGAGATCATCCTCGGCGGCGACGCCACGTTCTCCCGTATGCACACGCGCGCGACCGACGCCGAGCGCAAGTGGATGACCGCGCGCGGCCGCGTGAGTGAATCCGCGACGTTGCGTACGATGGCGCGCCGGCTCGACGGCGAGGAGCAGGCCTTAGTCGAGATCAAGGCCGTGGACGGCGCCTATCCGCTCGCGGGCGCCGTGGACGTAGAGGGTGCGCCCTTCGCCGACATTATCGCCGCGCCCGATGGCGCGGTCGCCGATCCGGTGCTCCTGAGCCAGTTGGGACTTTCCATCGGCGACAGGATGCGCATCGGCGAATCCGAGGCCACCATCATGGCCACGCTCAAGACGGAGCCCGATGCCGTCGCCGACCGCCTCACCTACGGCCCCCGCGTCTTCGTCTCGCAAGCCACCCTCGACAAGACCGGCCTCGTGCAGCCGGGCACGCTCGTGCGCTGGCGCTACGCGTTGAAGCTCGCGCCCGACGCGGCGGGACGCCCCGCCGATCTCGAAGGCTTCCGCACCGACGCCAAGGCGGACCTTGCGCAATCGGGCTTCGTCATGGCCGATCGCCGCAATCCCTCGCCCCAGGTGACGCGCACGCTCGACCGCCTGCGCCAGTTCCTGACCTTCCTCGGCCTCGCCGCGCTCCTCGTCGGCGGCGTCGGCATCGCCAGCGCCGTCGCGACCTTCATCGAGCGGCGCCGCAACGTCATCGCCACCATGAAGGCGGTCGGCGGCACAAGCCGCACCGTGCTCTGGATCTTTCTCGTCCAGGTGCTCGTCATTGCCCTGATTGGCGTCGCGGTCGGACTGGCGATTGGATTGACCGCGCCAAGCATCCTCATCGCGGCCTATGGCGATCAGCTTCCGATCAAGGCCGAGATCGCCGTCTCGGCCTCCACCGTCCTGGCGAGCGCCACCTACGGCATTCTCGTTGCGCTCCTCTTCACGCTCTGGCCGCTTGGCCGCGCCGAGTTGATCAAGCCGTCCGTTCTGTTTCGCGACGAGGTCGCGCCCGAGCGCGTCTGGCCGCGCCGTGGCATCATGCTGCTGACCGGGGTGATCGCCGCCGCGCTTCTGGGTTTCGTTCTGATGATGGCCGAGTCCGCGCGCATCGCGTTTTATTTCTGCGGCGCGCTCGTCCTGGTGTTCCTGGTCTTCACCGGCCTCGGCAGCCTCGTCACGGCACTCGCGCGCCGCGTGCCGCGTCCGCGCTGGCCGGAGCTTGCGCTCGCCGTTGGCAATCTGGGCGCACCCGGCGGCCTCACCCGCTCGGTTGTGATCTCGCTCGGTGCCGGCCTCTCGCTGCTCGTCGCGGTGGCGCTCGCCGATGCTTCTCTCGTGCAGGAGCTGACCGGCCGGCTGCCGCAACAGGCGCCGAGCCACTTCCTTCTCGACGTGCCGAAGAGCGATGCGTCCGAGCTTGTGCGCATCGTCGAGCGCGAGGCGCCCGGCGCCCACGTCGTCGAGGCCCCCATGCTGCGCGGGCGCCTAGTCGAGCTCAAGGGCCGCAAGGTCGAGGAGTTGAAGCCGCCCCCGGAAGCGCAATGGGTGCTGAACGGCGACCGCGGCCTGACCTACGCCGACACACTGCCCGAGGGCTCGACGCTCGTCGAGGGCACATGGTGGGCGCCCGGCTACACGGGCGAGCCCCTGGTCTCCTTCGAGCGCGACCTCGCCGGCCACCTCGGCTTGCAGCTCGGCGACCTCGTGACCGTCAACGTGCTCGGCCGCAACCTCACCGCCCGCATCGCCAACCTGCGCGAGGTGAAATGGGAGAGCCTGACGCTCAACTTCGTCATGGTATTCTCGTCCAGCGCCTTGCAGGGCGCCCCCCACAATCTGCTCGCGACCGTGAGCTTGCCCGACGGCACGCCGCTCGCGACTGAGGCCAATCTCGGTCGCGCCATCGGCAAGGCGTTTCCCTCCGTTACCGTCATCCGCGTCAAGGATGCGCTCGAGGCCGTCAATGCCATCCTGTCGAAGGTTATGGTGGCCGTGCGCGTGGCGGGCGCCGTGACGCTCGTCGCGGGCGCGCTCGTGCTCGCGGGCGCCCTGGCGACCGCGCAGCGCCGCCGCATCCTCGATGCCGTGGTGCTGAAGGTGCTCGGCGCCACGCGCCGCCGCGTCCTCACCTCGCATGCCCTCGAGTATGTGCTGCTCGCCGTGATCGCCGGCGTGTTCGCGGCCGCCCTCGGGGCGTTCGCCGCCTGGATCGCCGTCGAGGAGGTGATGAAGATCCCCTTCACCTTCAGCGCCGGCGCCGTGGGGCGCGCCCTCGCGCTGGCCATCGGCATGGTGCTCGTGTTCGGCGCGCTCGGCACATGGGCGGTTCTTCGCGCGAAACCTGCTGCAATTCTCAGGTCCCAATGAGGATTACATAAACTTTAATCTCGCCCGACGGCGCCACCCCTAAGTATTTTGGGCCGCGTTACGCAACCGCCCGCATTAACAATCTGGCCGAATTACCCTATATACAGGCACAAGAACTCGGCGTGGCGGAGAAGCACTCCCTTGATTGGGAGCGGAGCGTCTCCAATATGCTGATGAGCAAATTGAGTTTGCGCTAGAGGTCTTTAAGGGGACTCGAACACGATGGCACAGTCTGACAGCAGATACACGCAAGCGACGACCGTTGGCCGCGCCGACGTCGACGCGGGTCTGCGCGCATATATGCTGGGCGTTTACAACTACATGGCGGCCGGCGTCGCCCTGACCGGCGTCGTTGCCTACCTGATCTACGCACTGGCCGTGACGACCGATGCGGGTTCCGCCGCGGCTTCGCTGCCGAGCGGCCAGATGCTGACGTCCTTCGGCGTCGCGATTTACACGACACCGCTGAAGTGGGTGCTGTTCCTGGCTCCCATCGCGTTCGTGTTCTTCTTCGCCTTCAAGGCCGCCACCATGAGCGCGGCTGCCGCCCAGACCTCGTTCTGGATCTACTCGGCTCTTGTCGGCGCGTCGCTCTCGGCGCTGCTCCTGGTCTTCACCCACACCTCGATCGCCAACGTGTTCTTCATCACGGCGGCGACGTTCGCGAGCCTCTCCGTCTGGGGCTACACGACCAAGCGTGACATCTCGGGCTGGGGATCGTTCCTGTTCATGGGCCTGATCGGCGTCATCATCGCCAGCCTCGTGAACCTCTTCACGCAGTCGAGCGCCATGCAGTTCGCCATCTCGGTGATCGGCGTCCTCGTGTTCGCGGGCTTCACCGCCTACGACACGCAGCGCATCAAGGACGTCTACTACGAGGTCGCCGGCAGCGCCGAGGCCACCGCCAAGGCATCTGTCCTGGGCGCCCTGTCGCTCTACCAGGATTTCGTCGGGCTCTTCGTCAACTTGCTGTCGCTCATGGGCAACCGCGAGTAAGACCAAGCCCGACGATCTGAGACGGAAGGGCGCCGCCGCAAGCGGGGCCCTTTTCTTTTTGCCGTCTCGAGTGCGAGTGCCGCCGCACACCCCAACTCTCAAACTATCTGGCGTGGCGTCTGCAGAGACTTGCGTGGGTCCCGGCCTTCGCCGGGATGACGTTTAGGATGTGGATACCGATTGCCTCCCCTCGTCGGGATGATTGTGCGGATGCCGGTCGCCTCCCCTCGACGTCATCCCGGCGAAGGCCGGGACCCACGCAAGCTTCCGCTTGCTTGACGCCGGCCGGGAGCCCGCCGGAGCTGCAACTTCAATGGCTGAGCTTGACGCTCTCGCAGGCGGCGAGCACGCGGGCGAGGTCGTGGCCCCGCTTCAGGATCGCCCCGCTCCGCAGCACGACGCTGAACGCGCCCTGCCGCCGCGCGAGCCGCGGACACTTCTCGACCCGGAACAGGGGATACTCGGACGCCCGCTGGAAGATGGCGAAGACCGCTTTCTCGCGGCCCATCTGCAGTGCGTAGTCGCGCCACTCGCCGGCCGCCACCTTGCGTGCATAGACGGCGAGGATGGCGTCGAGCTCGGCGCGATTGAACGCCACGACGGGTGCGATGCGGGAGGAGGAAGAGGGGACGGGAGAAAGCTGCGCGTGAGTGCCAACAAGGCCGCCCATCTCACGCGGGCGGAAACGTATGGGGTCGGATTCGCTCAAGCGCGCCTCCCTGAAGCCTTCAAGGATATGATCGCGCCGCCCCTCGCATCTTTCAAGCCCTCGCAGCTCAAGATTTCACAGACCGGCCATAAAGCGTCCTTCGCCGAGCCCCATTGGCGTTCGATACTACTCGAACAACGCGCGCTGGCCCGGTCCATCCCCAGCCTCGGATGCATGCCCCCAAGCCCCCATCCGAGGCTTATCTCCCTGGACCGGGCCTATTTCTTTTTTGTGCAGCGCCCTACATCCCCCACACAGAAAATCCTTGCCGCCGCCTCCGTGGCGTCGCTGTGCGGCCCCGCGCCGGCCCAGAACGCCAGCGAGACTGCGAACCGTTGACCGCCGCTCGGTCGCCCCGGCTGATCGGAATCCCGAGCCCCCAAATCCGGTGAGCCTCGGTTGCCGGGCGGGTCAACGACCATCTTGCTCCTCTCGTCTCGCGGACAAAGGGCCGGTCGCGACCGGCCCTTTGTTTTGGGCGCGCATTCGGCTATCGATTTGATCTGTTAGCCTTGCGAGAGGACAAAGATGGCGACCAAGCCGCGCGGCAGCACGACCACCCAGAAGAAACAGCCTCCGGCCAACCCGCTGCTCGCACCCTGGCGCACGCCCTTCAAGGCCCCGCCTTTCAAGGCCATCGAGCCGCGCCACTTCATGCCGGCCTTCACGGCAGCCCTCGCCGCCCACAAGGCCGAGATCCGCGAGATCGCCACGCGGAGCGCCAAGCCGACATTCGCCAACACCATCGTGGCGCTGGAGAAGAGCGGCGCGTTGCTCTCCAAGGTGGCTGACGTCTTCTTCAACCTCGCCAGCGCCGACACCAACGACGCGCTTCAGGCCGTCGAGCGCCGCATCGCCCCGCGCCTCGCCAAGCATCAGAGCGCGGTCCTTCTCGACCGGCGGCTTTTCCTGCGCATCGCCGATCTCTACGCGCGCCAGGCCGAGCTCGATCTCGACGCCGAGGCGCTGCGCGTGCTCGAGCGCACCTACAAGACCTTCGTGCGCGCTGGCGCGAAACTCGATGCCAAAACGCGCCGCCGCATCGCCGAGATCAACACCGCGCTTGCGACCCTCGGCACCGCCTTCACGCAGAACGTGCTGGCCGACGAGCAGGCCTGGCACATGATCCTCGACGGCGAGCGCGACCTCGCGGGCCTGCCGGACTCGGTGCGCGCCGCCGCGGCGCAGGCGGCGGTCGAGCTCGGCCAGCCCGGTATGCACGCCATCACGCTCGGCCGCTCGAGCGTCGAGCCGTTCCTGCAGTTCTCGGCCCGGCGCGACCTGCGCGAGGAGGCCTTCAAGGCCTGGATCAAGCGCGGTGAGCTGGGCGGCGAGACCGACAACCGCTCAATCGTCGTCGAGATGATGGCGCTCCGCGCCGAGCTCGCGCGCCTGCTCGGCTTCGATACCTTCGCCGCCTACGCGCTCGACGACACCATGGCCAAGACGCCGGCCGGCGTGCGCGCGCTTCTCGACAAGGTCTGGCCCGCGGCGCTCCGCCAGGCGCGCGCCGAGCGCGACGCCCTCGAGCGACGCGCCCGAGCCGACGGCGAGAACTTCCGCATCGCGGCCTGGGACTGGCGCTACTACGCCGAGAAGGAGCGCAAGGCCCGCTACGACCTCGACGAGGGCGAGGTGCGCGGCTACCTCGTGCTCGAGAACGTGCTGGCGGCCGCCTTCGACACTGCCGGCAAGCTGTTCGGCATCGTCTTCGAGGAGCGCAAGGACGTTCCCGTCTATCATCCGGACGTGCGCGCCTGGGAAGTGAGGACCAAGTCCGGCGAGCACGTCGGTCTCTTCTATGGCGACTACTACGGCCGTCCCTCGAAGCGCTCCGGCGCCTGGATGTCGGCCTATCGCACGCAGCAGAAGCTCACAGGCGACGTGCGCCCCATCGTCGTCAATGTCATGAGCATCGCGCGCGGTGCCCCCGGCACGCCGACGCTGCTCTCCTTCGATGACGCCCGCACGCTCTTCCACGAGCTGGGCCACGGTCTGCACGGCCTTCTCTCGGACGTGACCTACCCTTCGCTTTCCATGACCAGCGTGCTGCAGGATTTCGTCGAGCTGCCCTCGCAGCTTTACGAGCACTGGCTCTCGCGCCCGGAAGTCCTGAAGCGTTTCGCGCTCCACGCCGAGACGAAGAAGCCCATGCCCGAGAAACTGCTCGAACGGCTGGAGGCCGCGCGCACCTTCAACCAGGGCTTCCAGACCGTGGAGTACACGGCGTCCACGTTGCTCGACCTCGAGCTGCATTCGCTCGCCAGCACCGACGGCCTCGACATCGACGCCTTCGAGAGCGAGACGCTGGCGCGCATCGGCATGCCGGCCGAGATCGTGCCGCGCCACCGCATCCCGCATTTCCAGCACATCATCGGCGGCTATGCGGCGGGTTACTACAGCTACCTCTGGTCGGAGGTCATGGACGCCGACGCCTTCGCGGCCTTCACCGAGACCGGCAACGTCTTCGATCGGAAGACGGCCAACAAGCTCAAGACCTACATCTATTCGGCCGGCAATCGGCAGGACGCGCTCGACGCCTACATCGCCTTCCGCGGCCGCCCCCCCGAGATCGACGGCCTGCTCAAGAAGCGCGGGCTGGCGTAGTGGCTTTCCTCTCCCGGGACGGGAGAGGATGCCCGAAGGGCAGGTGAGGGACTCGCGCGACCCGCGCCTGAGTAGCGAAGCCCCTCGTCCGACCCGTCTCGCCGAAGGCGAGCCTCCGGCTCGGCGGGGCACCTTCTCCCCAAGGGAGGAGGAAGCGCGACACTCCCCCTCTCACTCCATGGCCGGGCTTGACCCGGCCATCCAGGGCAACACGAACAACCGTCGAGAAGTCAGCCCCTGGATGGCCGCCTCAAGGGCGGCCATGGGGTGGGGGAAATGCAGCGTGTGCAAAACCCGCCGGATCGGCGAGGTTCACGACCGACTTGCGTGGACGGCCGCCTTTTGCATGAGTTCGTTTGTCGATGCCGACAGCCTCAACTCAACGTCATCCCGGCGCAGGCCGGGACCCACGCAAGCGTCAGCAACCGAGACGCGTGACGAAGGCGAGACCTGTCAACCCGCCTTCTTGTTCTGCCGGTTCTCGATCAGGTCGTCGACCACCGCAGGATCGGCGAGCGTCGACGTGTCGCCGAGGCTCCCGAACTCGTCCTCCGCGATCTTGCGCAGGATGCGGCGCATGATCTTTCCGCTCCGGGTCTTGGGCAGCCCCGGCGCGAACTGGATGACATCGGGAGACGCGATCGGCCCGATCTCACGGCGCACGTGCGCGATGAGTTCCTTGCGCAGCTCCTCCGATGGCGCCTCGCCCGCGTTGAGCGTCACGTAGCAGTAGATGCCCTGCCCCTTGATGTCGTGCGGATAGCCGACCACCGCCGCCTCCGCCACCTTCGGATGGGCGACGAGCGCGCTCTCGACCTCCGCCGTGCCCATGCGGTGGCCCGAGACGTTGATCACGTCATCGACGCGTCCCGTGATCCAGTAGTAGCCGTCCTCGTCGCGCCGACACCCGTCGCCGGTGAAGTAGGTGCCGGGATAGGTCGAGAAATAGGTCTGCACGAAGCGCTCGTGATCGCCGTAGAGCGTGCGCGCCTGCCCGGGCCAGGAATCGAGCAGCACGAGGTTGCCTTGCGTCGCCCCGTCGAGCGTCGCGCCCTTGTCGTCGACCAGCGCGGGGCGCACGCCGAAGAACGGCCGTGTCGCCGAGCCGGGCTTCAGCGCCGTCGCTCCCGGCAGCGGCGTGATCAGGATGCCGCCCGTCTCCGTCTGCCACCACGTGTCGACGATCGGGCAGCGATCCTCGCCGACGACGCGGTGATACCACTCCCACGCCTCGGGGTTGATGGGCTCGCCGACGCTGCCGAGCAAGCGCAGCGACGAGCGGTCGGTGCCGCGCACGAAGTCGTCGCCCGCGCCCATGAGCGAGCGGATCGCCGTCGGCGCCGTGTAGAAGGTGTTGACCTTCCATTTTTCGACCACGTTCCAGAACCGCGACGCGTTGGGATAGGTCGGCACGCCCTCGAACATGAGCGTCGTCGCCCCGTTGGCGAGCGGCCCGTAGATGATGTAGCTGTGCCCGGTGACCCAGCCCACGTCCGCCGTGCACCAGTAGATGTCGCCGTCGTGGTAGTCGAACACGTACTGGTGCGTCATGGAGGCGAACACGAGATAGCCGCCCGTCGTGTGCACGACGCCCTTCGGCTTGCCCGTCGAGCCCGACGTGTAGAGGATGAACAGCGGGTGCTCCGCCTCGACCGCGACCGGCGGGCAGTCGGCGGAGACGTTCTGCATTTCCTCGTGCAGCCACACGTCGCGCCCTGCGGTCCACGGCACGGTGCCCCCCGTGCGTCGCACGACCAGCACCTGCTCGCCGCCCTTGGCGCATTTCTTGAGGGCTTCGTCGGTATTCTTCTTGAGCGGCACCGGCTTGCCGCCGCGCAGGCCCTCGTCGGCGGTGATGATGAAGGTCGAGCCCGCGTCCTCGATGCGCCCGGCGAGACTGTCCGGCGAGAAGCCAGCGAACACGATGGAATGGGTGGCGCCGATGCGCGCGCAGGCGAGCATGGCGTACGCCGCCTCCGGGATCATCGGCAGGTAGATGGTGACGCGATCGCCCTTCTTGACGCCGCGCGCCTTGAGAACGTTGGCAAAGCGGCACACCTGCTCATGGAGCTCGGCATAGGTGATCGCCTTGTCCTCGGTCGGGTCGTCGCCCTCCCAGATGATCGCCACCTGGTCGCCGCGCGTGGCGAGATGCCGGTCGATGCAGTTGGCGGAAACGTTGAGCGTGCCGTCCTCGAACCAGCGGATCGAGACGTTGTCGGGGCTGAAGCTCGTGTTCTTGACCTTGGTGTAGGGGTGTATCCAGTCGATACGCCGCCCGTTTTCTCCCCAGAATCCTTCCGGGTCCTTCACCGAACGCTCGTAGAGGGCCCGATACTTCGCGTCGTCGATCCAGGCCCGGCGCGCCCAATCGGGTGCAACGGCATACGCCTTGTCCAACATCGTCAACTCCTCCCAGGGGCTGTCGTTTTTTTATCTGGCTCCATTATGGGCAAACGCCCGCCGGGCGACAACTTGCCCCTTGGTCGAATGCAAAATGGCAGCCCGCCGGAGCCCGGGCGTGCCGTCGCGTCAGCTTGGCTTGAGCCGCAACGAGCTTTTGCTCGTGTCGAGATCGTCGCCGACATCCGGACCCGGGTCGTCGGGCGCGTGCGGTGTGAAGACCTTGGCGCGCTCGGTGGATCCGCCACCCGTGCGCGCTCCGCCGCCGCCGTTGTGCGACGTGCGGGTTTGCGCCGTCGTCGTGTCGGGCTCCGGTGCGCTGCTCTTCGCTTGGCTCTTCGCGATCGGCTCGGGGGCAGCGGGCGCCACGGGCGCCGCAGGCTCCGGCACGGGTACGGCGGCTGGCTTGGCCGCCGCTGTCGTCGCGTCCTTGCTGTCGAGCGCGACCGCCTCGGCCTTGACGACCACCGCATCCGGCTCGCCCGAGGCGATGAACTCGGTCAGGTCCGCGCCGAGAATGCGCTCCTCGCCGCCTTCCGACTCGTCCGCCGGCACGCGCCACTCGAAGGCATCGAGCGTGCCCGTCACCGGCGACACCGGCGCCCAGCGGTCGGACGTCACGCCGTCGGCGATCCAGGCCGCGTCGCGCGGCGCCGTCACGGCCCGCGCGAGCCACTCGCGGGCGCGGCCCTTGTCGCCGCTCTCCTCCGCCTCGACGCGCGCGAGCAGCGCCGCGACCCGCCGCGTCAGCCCCTGCTCCATGAAGGGCTGCAGGATGCGCCTTGCCTCTCCGTAGTCGCGCGCCTCGACCGCCGCCACCGCCACCGCGATCGAGCTTTCGATGGAAAGCGGGTTCAGCGTAAAGAGATGCTTGACGCGGTCGAGCCGGTCGCGCGGGCTGTCGCCGATGCGCGCATAGGCATACGCGGTCGCCAGCTCCGGATGCGGCGACTTCGCCCACGTCTTCTGGATGATCTTCGCCGCCCGCGCCGTGTTGCCGCGCGCCGCGAGCAGCCGTCCCGCCACGGCGGCGGCCGGGATCAGAGACGGCGCAAGCCCGTGTGCTTCGAGCGCGAGCGAGAGCGCCTTGTCCGGATCGTCCTCCTCGAGCGCTATGGCCTGAGCCGCCAGCAGCACCGCGCGGCGCCGGTCCGCGACCGGACGCTCGATGTGTCCGTGACGCTTCGAGAGCGAGAGCGTGGCCAGCGCGCCGGCCCAGTCGCCCGACTTGCATTGCAGCTCGAACAGCGCCTCGACCGGCCACGACAGCTTGGGATTGAGCTTGAGCGCGCGCTCCGCGAACTGCTGCTGCGCCTCGCGCTCGCCCTCGCGCCCCGCCTCGAGAAACAGCCCGCGCAAGCCGAGCTGCTCGGTATCGGGCGAGGCGAGCATGGCTTCGAAGATGCGCCGCGCCGTCGCCTTGTCGCCGGAAAGCTGCGCCGCCTGCGCGCGCAGGAGATGCGTCAGCGGCTCGTTCGGCAGCGATTTCCGCGCCTGGAATGCATAGCGAGTCGCCATCGAGCGGTCGCCCGCGCCGATGGCGATCATGCCGGACGAGATCGCATCGAGCCCGCGCCGCTGCCGCCGCCGCGTGAGGAAATGGCTGACCGTTGCCGGGCCGGACCAGATCTGGCTCAGCACCGACCAAACGAGCAAGGCGAGCCCGATCAGCGCGGCGAAGATCACCACCGCGCGAAACACGCTGGTCTCGATCTCGTAGCCCTGCCAGGTGATGAGCAGCGAGCCTGGCCGGTCCGCGAGCCACGAGAGCCCGGTCGCCAGCAGGATCACGCCGAGGAGAAAAAGTACGAGGCGCGTCATCGTTCGCTGGTCCTCATGTTTGCTATGGCGCCGGCTGTGCGGCCGGGGCGGGCGCGCCGCCGTCCGGCGCACCGGCGAGCGAGGCCTTGAGACGCTCGTCGACGGACGCGATGGCCTGGTCGACCGTGTCGCGCGCCGTCACTTTGATCAGCCAGTCCTCGATCGGGATGCGCGCCCGCTGCGGCAGGGCCTTGGCCTGTGCCAGCACGTCGCCGAGCCGCCCCTCGTCGAGGGCAACTTCCATGCGCGCGACCAGCGCTTCCGTGCTCGTATCCTCCGCCTCGTGGCTCACCTTGCGCACGCGGACGACCGACTTCGCGCCCGCGAGCAGGCGATCCACGATCGAGCCGTCGGCCGGTTCGAGGTCCGCGTCGAGCACGGCGTTGATGAGCGGCCGGAACTCGCTCTTGAGCTGCGCCGTCGTCGCCACGCCGGTATCCTTGAAACGCTCGAGCGGCGACAGATCGAGCTGCCCGGCGGCCGCCTTCTTGACCTCCTCGAGCTCGGCCGCGTAGCTGACCCCCTGTCCGCGATCGAGCGCGCGCTTGAGGTTGGAAAGCTCGAGCGACAGCACGATGCGCTCCGCGTTCTCGCGCCGGCTCTCCTCGCTCTTGACCACGCTCTGCACGTTCTGCTCGATCTCCGCGATCTTGCTGTTGACCGGGTTCACCGCCGCCGAGATATCGCCGATGCGCACGAACTCCTTGAGTTGCGAGTCGATGGAGCTTCTGAGCTCGCCGACCGTGCTCGAAAGGCGGCCGGTCTCCTCCTTGACGGCCTCCACCGCCGCCGTGAGCCGGTCCCCGTCCGCCTTGGCCGTCTCGTCGCGCTGAGCGCTGCGGGCCTGATCGGTGCGGATTTGCGCAAGCTCGCGCTCGAGCCGCAGCGAGGCCGCCTTGGCCGCCTCGCTCGCCTCGTGCGCGGACGCGAGCCGCTGCTCGATCTCGGCCGGCATGCCCTTGCGCACGTCGGCGATCTGCGCGCCGAGCGACGTTTCGAGGTCGGAGATCTTGCCCGTTACCGCGGCGAGCTGCGGCACGCTCCCGCTCGCGCCTCCGCTGCCCGATGCGATCAGGTTGAGCTGCTCCTCGAGCTTCGAGATGCGCTCGGCGCTCGCCGCGCCGCCGCTGCTCTGCACCGTTGCGCCGAGCGATTTCGACTCGGTCTCGAGCGCCGCCTGCTTCTCGGTGAGCGCGGCCAGGTTGCGTTCGATCTCGTCGATCTTTGCCCCGCGGCGCTCCGCTTCGGCCACCTTGGCATTGAGCGCCGTGAGGTCGGTCGCCTGCTGCGGCGCCGATTCGATAGCGGCGATGCGCGTCGCGAGCTGTGAGACGCGGTCGGCCGAAATCCCGGGCAGGACGTTGGGCGCGAACAGCGTGGCGACGTAGACCAGTGCGCCGCCCGCGAGTCCGGCCGCGACATGCGAGAAGAAGCCGCCGCCGGACGCGGGCTTGCTCTCCGTCTTGGATGGAGAAGCGGAAGCCGAAGGCTTGGTCGCGCTGCCCGCGGGCGGCGCCTTGGCCGAGGCATCCGAGGCGCTTGTCGTCTTGCCCGCCGACGATGCCGCCGATGACGAGGACGATGACGCGCTCGCCGCCGAGGCGTCTGGCGCCGGCTTGTCCGTGGCCGCCGTGGCCGCGCTCGCGCCCTGGGCAGGAGGCGGCTTGACCTCCGTCGCCTTGATGTCGAGTGTCGCGTGCGGACGTTTGGCGCCGGAAGTATCGGCGCGGCCAGCATCCTTCGCGGGATCGGGCTTGTCGATCATGGGAGCAGGGTCTCCAGGGACTTGCGGTCGGCCTCGGGGGGAGGGGCGCGACCTAGGCTGAGTCTGGCGCCTCGCGGGCGATGAGGGCAAGCATTTCTTGCGAATTGGGCGCCCGGGCGACGGCGGCCCGCACCGTCCCCAAGGGCGCGAGCGCCGACCGGACCGCGTCGGACAGGCAGAAATGCAGGGGCTTGCCGGTGGCCGCCGCAAGGCCGGCGTCCGTCACGAGCCGGGCGTAGATCTTGGCTGTTCTCGGCGACATGAGAACGACACCGTCCAGAGATCCGCGCTCCAAAGCCTCGGCGGCCGCGGCCGGCAGGTTAGGGGCCGGCTCCGTGCGATAAACCTGCTCCGTTCTTACGCGGAAATCGAGCGGCGCCAGCGCCGCCGCGAGATCGAAGGCGAGCACGTCGCCCGCGAGATGAACGAGATCGCCGCCTGACGCCGCGAGCGAGGTGGCGATGACATCCGCCAGCCCTCGTCCGTCGCCGGGTCCTTCCACCACGGTGCGGAAACCGAGCGCGCGCGCCAGCGCCGATGTGGCCGGCCCGACCGCGAGGAGGGGAAGCGCGAGCGCCGGCTCCGCAATCGGCGCCACGGCACGCAGCGCATTGCGGCTGGTGGCGATCAACGCCTGAACGCCTGCCAGCGGCGGCATCGCACCGGTGAACTGCACGGCGAGCAGCGGCGCACGCGTGACGGTGTGGCCGCGCGCGACGAGCCCCGCCTCGAGCGCATCCGGCTCGGGTCCCGGATCGGGCCTGGTCAAGAGCAGGTGCATCAGCCGGACTTCGGCAAAAACGCCGCGGCGCCGAGTTCGAGCAGCGCCTCCGCCGTCGACTCCCCGAGCGCGGCCGCGTGCTCCGGCCGCCCCTCGCGCGTCATGTCGAAGGACGCCATGCCGTCCGGCGAGAGCACCATGCCGCGCAGGGTGAGCCTGTCCGCCGCCAGCGTCGCGAGCCCCGCGATCGGCGTGCGGCACGAGCCCTCGAGCCGCGCGAGCAGCGCCCGTTCCGCCGTGACACAGAGCGCCGTCGCCTCGTGGTTGAGCGGCGCGATGAGGCGTGCCGTCTCCTCGTCCTCGATGCGGATCTCCACCGCGATCGCCCCCTGCGCGACCGCCGGCAGCACATCGTCGGTCGAGATCGGCGCCGTGATGCGGTCCGCGAGGCCGAGACGATTGAGCCCTGCGCACGCGAGCAGCGTCGCATCCGCGACGCCGTCCGCGAGCTTGCCGAGCCGCGTCTGCACGTTGCCGCGGAACCCGACCACGCGGAGATCGGGCCGGATGCGCTTCACCTGTGCTTGGCGCCTGAGGCTCGACGTGCCAACCACCGCCCCCTCGGGCAGGGCGGCCAGCGAAGGGTGGGTGAGCGAGATGAAGGCGTCCCGCACGTCCTCGCGGGGGAGCACCGCGCCAATGCCGAGACCGCCCGGCAGCGCGGTCTGCATGTCCTTCATCGAATGTACGGCAAGCTCGATCTCGCCCGCCAGGAGCCCGTCCTCGATCTCCTTGGTAAAGAGGCCCTTGCCGCCGGCCTCGGAGAGCGGCCGGTCCTGGATCGCGTCGCCCGTGGTCTTGTAGACCCGGATTTCGAAGGCCTCCTCGCCGAGCCCGTGCGCCGCCGCGAGCCGCGCCCGCACCTCGCGGGCCTGGGCCAGCGCGAGCGGCGAGCCGCGCGTGCCGATGCGGAGAGGGCGGGCTTGCACTTCGAAGGCTCCGGATGGTAGGGCCGGGCTCTGTCAGCCGGGCGGGTACTGATGGCGGCGCCATTAATGCCCGCCCCGCCGCATGAACGCAAATCGGACCAGACGTGCCGCCTGAAGAGAGTAAATCGTCGCATTCGCATCGACCCCTGACCGTCCTCGGCATCGAGACGAGCTGCGACGAGACGGCAGCCGCCGTCGTCGTGCGCGACGGCGCGGTGCGGGGCCGCATCCTGTCCAATGTCGTGCGCACGCAGTTCGCCGAGCACCGCCCGTATGGCGGCGTCGTGCCGGAAATCGCCGCCCGCGCCCATGTCGAATGCCTGGACGCCATCATCGCCGCGGCGCTCGCCGAGGCCGGCGTCACGCTCGCCGACCTGTCCGCCGTCGCCGCCACCGCCGGACCGGGCCTGAATGGCGGCCTCGTCGTGGGGCTCGTCACCGGCAAGGCGTTGGCTCTCGCAGCGGGAAAGCCGTTTGTCGCCGTCAATCACCTCGAGGCGCACGCCCTGACGGTGGGCCTCACCGACGGCCTTCCGCCGCCCTACCTCATGCTGCTCGTCTCGGGTGGCCACACGCAGACGCTGCTGGTCGAGGATGTGGGCCGCTACCGTCGCATCGGCACCACCATCGACGACGCCATCGGCGAGGCCTTCGACAAGACGGCGAAGCTCCTGGGGCTCGGCTATCCCGGCGGACCCGAGGTGGAGAAGCGCGCGCGCCTCGGCGATGCGTCGCGCTTCCCCCTGCCGCGACCCATGATCGGACGCGATGAGCCCCACTTCTCGCTGGCCGGCTTGAAGACGGCTGTCCGCCAGCGTGCCGAGGCCGCCGCGCCCCTGTCCGAACGCGACGTCGCCGATCTCTGCGCGTCGTTTGAGGCGGCCGTGTGCGAGGTCGTCATCGACCGCGTGGCCCGCGCCATCGACATCGCGGACGGCGCTTTCGGGCCGGGCAAACCCCGCGTCCTCGCCATCGCCGGCGGCGTGGCCGCCAACCGCGCCATCGCCATGGCTCTGGAACGCCTCGCCGTGGAGCGTGGCTTCCGCCTCGCCGTGCCTCCGCCCGCGCTCTGCACCGACAATGGCGCCATGATTGCCTGGGCTGGGGCCGAACGGCTGGCGCGCGGCCTCGTCGACGGCTTGGATTTTCCGGCCAAGGCCCGCTGGCCGCTCGACCCGGAGGCAGCACCCGCCATCGGCGCGGGCGTCAAAGCGTAAGCGAATAACCCGCACCAACCCACCGTCACGGCGCGGCGCCATGCTATAGGGGAGGCGCCGGGGAGTAGCCTTTCAATGACCATGGATCGTATCGGTGTAATCGGCGGCGGCGCCTGGGGCACGGCCCTGGCGCAGACGCTGACGCTCGCCGGCCGCAACGTCGTGCTGTGGGCGCGCGAGCCCGAGACAGTCTCCGACATCAACACCCGCCGCGTGAACCGCGCCTTCCTGCCGGGCATCGCGCTCGATCCGCGCCTGACCGCCACCGACCGGCTCGAGGATTGCACCGCTGCCGACGCGATTCTGCTGGTCTCGCCCGCTCAGCATGTGCGCGCCATAGCGGGGGCCCTCGCGCGCCACGCCCGTCCCGGCCAGCCGCTGATCGTCTGCGCCAAGGGCATCGAGCAGGCGAGCGGCAAACTCATGGGCGAGGTCGTTGCCGAGGCCGCACCCGACATGGCGCTCGCGGTTCTTTCCGGTCCGAGCTTCGCCGCCGATGTGGCGCGCGGGCTTCCGGCCGCGCTGACGCTCGCCTGCCGCGACGAGCGGCTCGGCAAGCTCGCCTCCGAGCGCCTGGGCGATCGCCAGCTCCGCCTCTACTGGTCCGACGACGTGGTCGGCGTCGAGCTCGGCGGCGCCTTGAAGAACGTGCTTGCCATCGCCGCCGGCATCGTCGACGGCAAGGGCCTCGGCGCCAGCGCCCACGCCGCCCTCGTCACGCGCGGCTTCGCCGAGATGCGCCGCCTTGGGCTTGTCCTTGGCGCGCGGCCGGAGACCATGATGGGCCTCTCCGGATTGGGCGATCTCGTCCTGACGTGCGGCAGCCCGCAGTCGCGCAACATGAGCCTTGGCCGCGCGCTCGGCCAGGGCGAGGCGCTCGAGGCCGTTCTCGGCCAGCGCGTCGCGGTGACGGAAGGCGTCTACACCGCCGCCGCCGTGGTGCGTCTCGCCGCCGAGAAGCGCGTCGAGATGCCGATCACCGCCGCCGTGCACGCCATTCTCGAAGGCCGCCTCTCCGTCGACGACGCCATCTCCGGCCTCATGAGCCGCCCCTTCAAGGCCGAGGACTAGGGAACCGTCATTCCGGCCCGGCGAGGCGCGGGCTCTGGGACTTGAGCCGCGCCGAATATGGCTTAAGGTCTCGCCAAATCGTCACGAAGCGAGCGCCGCATGGCCTACTGGCTCCTGAAATCCGAGCCCGACGCCTTCTCCTGGGACAACCTCGTTGCCAAGGGCGCCAAGGGCGAGCCGTGGACCGGCGTGCGCAACTTCACCGCGCGCAACAACATGAAGGCGATGCAGCTCGGCGACCTCGGCTTCTTCTACCATTCCAACATCGGCAAGGAGGTGGTCGGAATCTGCGAGGTGATAGCGCTCGCCCATCCCGACCCTACCGACAACACCGGCACATGGAAGTGCGTCGACGTGCGCGCCGTCGAGCGCGTGCCGCGTCCCGTCACCCTCGCCGACGTCAAGGCCAACCCGCGCCTTGCCACCATGGCGCTGGTCAAGACTGCGCGCCTCTCCGTCCAGCCCGTGACGGAGGCCGAATGGAAAGAGGTCTGCCGCATGGCCGGGCTCGAGTCCGCCAGGCGCACGAAGAAGAAATGAGCCTGCCGCCCGACGCAGGGCCAAACGCGGCCCACCTCGATCCCCACGACGACACGGCCGCGCAAAGGTTCATCGCCGCCAACACGCGTGTGCTCGCCCCGCCGCTCGTTCCCGAGATCCGCCTCCACCTGGCCGAGGAAAGCCTCCCCATCTGGCAGAAGACGGAGGAGGAGCTGGGCGAGATGAACGTCCCGCCGCCCTACTGGGCCTTCGCCTGGGCCGGCGGTCAGGCGCTCGCCCGCTACCTGCTCGACAACCCGGCGTTCGTTGCCGGGAAGTCCGTCGTTGATCTCGGCTCCGGGTCCGGATTGACGGCCATTGCCGCGAGGCTTGCCGGTGCCGCGTCCGTGCTGGCGGCTGACATCGACACGCTGGCCCTCGCCGCCGCACGCGCCAACGCCAGGCTCAACGGCGTCGCCATCGACACCACCGCCAGCGATCTTCTTGCAAGCCCGCCGCGCGCGGCCCACGTGGTGCTCGTCGGCGACCTTTTCTACGAGCGCGAGCTGGCCGACCGCGTCACGGCCTACATCGCGAAGGCCGCCGCATCGGGCGCGCTGGTGCTGATCGGCGACCCGAAGCGCAGCTACTTCCCGGCCGGCCGCTTCACGCTCGCGGCGGAGTACCAGGTGTCCGTCACCCGCGAGCTCGAGGACGCCGAGATCAAACGCACCTCCGTCTGGCGGGCGTGAGGCCACAGAGCGTGTTCTTCTCGGATCAAAATCGGATTGCTTGTGACTCCATGGCCGGGGTCATCGCGAAGCGATGCTACGCATCGACACCCAGCCATCCAGGGCGAAACGCGCCGACGTTTGATGGCTAAACTACTGCGTCGAGCCGGTCCCCGGATGGCGCCGCAGAAGCTTGGCGTGCAGCGCCCGCGCCGTGGCCTCGATCTCCTTGATGCGCCCGTGCGGCATCTCGCCCGCCGCCACCTTCAGAGCAGCAGCGAGCGTCATCGGATGCCGCAGCCCCAGGCGCACCATGATGCGCAAGGCCTCCTCCTCGGCATGGTCCTGCACGTTGATCGGCTGGCGCATGCGCTGCACGAGGCTGTCGAGGACAGGATTCCGAGAGGTCATGTCCGCTCCCCCAGGGGCGCCGCACGAGCATGGAGATGCGGATAAACGCCGTAAGCCGCGCATCGGTTTCCCCCTCGGGAACGGCGCGGAACATGGCGTAAACATGCGCTGAATGCGCCCACCGGGCGGGCACCCCCCGTGCCCCGCGCAGGACGGCCTTGAACGGCGCGCCAAATGGTCCTATCAAGGCGCGCCGCGGGAAGCCCGCTCGGGCGCCTGATCCGCCGCGCAGCCGCAATAGCTCAGTTGGTAGAGCACGTCATTCGTAATGACGGGGTCACAGGTTCGAGTCCTGTTTGCGGCACCATTTCTTCGCAAAAAACTGACAGCGCAAACGCGCGCCCCACCCCCCAAACTTGTCCAAAATGTAAAGCAACCGGATCGGCCCCTCGGCCGTATTTCAAGCAAGGACATCGCGCCAAGAGCGCGGCCTTGCGGCGGTGATTGCCGGGCGCTGCCGTTGAATTCAGGAAAGGACAAGCCATGACGAAACTGAAAAGCGCCGCGCTGGCGCTGACGGCAGTGCTATGCGCCGCGACCATGACCGGCTCTGCGGAGGCGAGGAACCTCGGCATCGGCGGTGGCGGCAACTTCGGGCACTTCGGCGGTCACATGGGCGGCCACTACGGTCACGTGGGACACATCGGTCACGACGGCGGCTGGGGACATGGCCACCACGGCCATCATCACGGCTTCCCCGGTATCGGCATCTACGCGCCCTACTACTCGTCGTACTATGACGACTCGGGTTACGGCGATTGCTACCGCGTCTACCGCTATCACCGCTGGCGCGTCGTCTGCGACGACTGAAGTCCCGCGAAAGCCGCTCGCGAGGGAGCCCCGGCCCGAAAGCCGGGGCTTTCCATTTTCTACCGAGCAGCGAGCACGGCCGCCCGCTCGCGCGCGGCCTTCCACGCGGCGAGGTCGATCACCTCCGCCGGACTGCGGTGCGACGCCGGCCGCCGCGCCGGCGCGAGACGCCGATTGGCGAGCCGGCTGGCGATCACGCTGAGGCTCGCCCCCAGCACGAGAAAGCAAAGAGTCCTTGAGCGCATGAGCCGTTCCTCGTTCGAATCAGGCTCCCATTGTCCCGCGCCGCGCCGCCTCAACTAGTGCCGCCTGACCACAACCCCCGCAATCCGACCGCTACTTGCCGATTGAACAGGGGAACAATCGGCCTCGGGCGCGCGTTGAGGTCGCGATTTCTCCTTCCGGACAGCCAACTCGTCAAACACCCCATTCTTCAAGACACCCCATTCTTCAAGACACAAGGAGCCGCACATGGGTCAGTCGTATCAGTCCTACCAGGATGCGCTTGAGGCACGCGCCCAAGAGGCGCAGGAGGGCGCTCGCACCTTGAAGGAGAAGGCCGAGGACGCGGCCAGCACCGTCGCCGAGGAAGGCGCGAAAGCCATGAAGGCCGCCGGCGAGACCGCGAGCAACGCCATCGACTCGACGAAGCGCTTCGTCGAGGAGCAGCCGCTCTTGGCGCTCGGCGCCGTCGCGCTGGTCGCCTGCGCCGCGGGCGCGCTCTGGAAGCTCGCGCCTCGGCGCCGCAGCGACGCGTTGATGGATCGCATTTCCGACTATGTCGAGCCCGGCTATCGCGCGCTCCGCCGGCGCATCTAGCTCCGATCAACGCAAGGAGCATGCGATGACGCACACCGACGAGAAGATCGCGAAGAGGAAGGCGGAGCTCGACACCGAGCTCGAGGGCGCGCTCAAGGCGACGTTTCCCGCCAGCGACGCGGTCGCCATCGAGGCAACCACGAGCGACGCGCCGGATCGCCCCGTCGATCGCCGCCCGCCGAAGATCGACAAGCAGCTCGTCGACAAGCTCGCCAAAAAGGTGTCGGAGAAAAAGAAGACTCGCGCCTGACGCGACACGCCGCGCGGGTTAAGCGCCGTTAACGGACGTTGGCCCTCGGAAAACGGTGCTGAACGAATGGCGGCAGCCTATCGAGAGCATTGCATCTCGTCAGGCTGCCGCTTGACACCAAGGTACGCGGGACCAAATCCCTGGCGCTTGGTTGCTATTAAAGCTCCAAATCGTTTCAACTCTACAAACAATATGCGTCAGCCTAAGCTGCTGCGCCCATCGGTACATTTGGTCGCAGCCGTCATAAGTCAGGACTTCCGCGGTCTGGCTCCGTGGGATTCTGGCCGATGCCGAGCAGCGCGCCGACGATGGGCACCGTGAGCGCATGCGGCAGCACCTTGACGGCAAGCGCGCCGAGCGACGGAAGCACGCCCGGCACGATCACGCGCCGCCCCAGCATGTAACCCCTGACCGCGCTCGCCGCGACGGCTTCCGCGCCGAGCGCCGGCACGATCGAGCGGTAGAGCGCCCGGTCGGCATGCATTGTGTGGTGGAACGTGGTGTTCACCGGCCCGGGCGCTACGACCGCGATGCGCACGCCGCGCCCGCCGACCTCATGCGCAACCGCTTCCGTGAGAGAGCCGAGGTACGCCTTGCTCGCGTAGTAGACCGCCTGATAGGGCCCCGGCACCAGCCCACCGAGTGAGCCGACGTTGAGAATGCCGCCGCGCCCGCGCGCGAGCATCGGTGGCAGCGTGTGATGCATGAGCCGGCTCGCCGCTGTGATGTTGAGCGCGATCAGCCGCTCGATCTCCTCAGGCGCGGCGCCGGCGAATGGCCCGGCGAGCCCGACGCCCGCATTGTTGACGAGCACGTCCGCATAGAGCTTCGCCTCGGCGAGAGCTGCGTCGAGCCGGGCCACGGCATCGGCCGCCGTGACGTCGAGCGCGAGCGGCACCACGCGCACGCCCGCTTCGCGCGCGATCTCGGCCGCCGCCGCCGCGAGCGCCTCCCCCTCGCGTGCGATGAGAAGGACGTCGCGCCCGAGGCCGGCGAAACGCGCCGCGATCGCCCTGCCTATTCCGCGCGATCCGCCCGTAACGACGACGGCAGGCGACAGCCCCGTGATGGCAGCCAGCGCGCCGGGGTCCGGGTGCGCGCTGCGGCCGATCCAGGCGTCCGCGAGACGGGTGAGAGGGTGCGCCATGTGCTCCTGCTCCTGAGCGCTGCCGGCTCAATTTCAGATATCCGTTGATCTTAAACGCTAAAACACCAAGGCGAGGCAAAAGTCCCACGCTGGCGCTCGCCGCGGCGTCGAAATTTGGGCCCCGCGCGGTCGTCGTAAAACCGTCCGGATGTTGTGGATAAGTCCGAATGTTGAGAGCGCCGCCCCATGGAGGGCGCGACAGTAGCGTCGCCTGACGGCGCGAAACGAATGGCGTAGCGGCCCTCGAGGCCGGCGCCGATTGCCGGACCAGCAGCGAACAAGCCGACGATCCGTTCTGGTCCGTTCCAGGGCAATGCAACTGATCTCTCTGCGAGAGCATTGCCGTAGTGCGGCCTCAGGTGCCCGCGGTCTCAAGGAGCCAGCGTGGCACCGAAGCCGGTTCGATGTCGGATCACGAGTGGAGGAGCGTACCATGAATGCAAATGCGTCAAGATCGCTACCTGACCAGGGCTCGGATAAGGCTCCCGGCCCCGCCTCGATCGAAGCTTGGATGGGCATCAACCGGCCCATGTTCGCGGCTATGACCGAGATCAACGGTCGCTTCCTGGAGCAGGTCTCCAGGGCCAACAACGAGTGGCTGGGCTTCGTCAACCGCCGCCTTAACGAGGACATGGCGGCCTCGCAGCGTTTCATGGAGTGCAAGACGCTGCAGGATCTCTTCGCCGCCTATTCGGAGTTCTTCCAGCGCGCGCAGCAGCAGTATCAGGCCGAGTTCCAGTACTTCGCGCGCCTGAACCAGAAGCTCGCCGACGAGACGGCGGTCGTCATCAAGTCCCACATGGACGAGATCGAGGCGGACGTCCGCCACTAGGCGCGTTTCGCTCGAGCTATTGAGTTTCTCTCCCCGCGCACGCGCCCCCGCGTTGCCGCGTCAGGTCGCGTTTGCGCCTGTTTCCTTGTCCGATCCCAACACGACGCGCCGCGCGATCGGCGACAGGAGCACCGCCACCGCGATGACGGCGAGCGCGATCAGCATCGCCATCGACAGCACGCCCGCCCCGGCGCCGAGATAGCGCTGCAGGATCGACACCAGGAGATCGTACTTGACCGCGGCGATGGTCGTGACCGCGACACCGCCGAGCTTGGCGGCGATCTCGAGGTCATGGTCGCGCTGGCGGAACGAGAACAGCAGCAGAAGCATGGCCCAGCCGCCGAACAGGACGCTCATCAACGTCACGATGGAGCGAAACCCGCCCTTCTGCTGCACGCCGAACAGCGCGTCCGCCGATTGCACGTAGGCCTGGCTCATGAGCGGGAAGAAGATCATGGTCACCGCGCCGACGAGCACGCAGATCTCGATGCGCCAGAGCTGTTGCGGATAGAGCTTCCGCACGCCGTAGTGCCGCGCCGTCAGCAGGACGCTGATGGCCAGCAGGACGAACAGGAAGAACACCTTCGATGGCATGAGCAGCTTGTGGACGCGTCCCGTGATCGATTGCTGCACCGGGTCGGCGTAGAGATTGTCGATCGCCAGCTGATAGCGCTTCTGCGCCGTGCAGCACTCGGCATCCGTGCTGAGGTATGGCGCTTCCGAGAGCGGTGTCGAGGCGAAGCAGAAGCGCTTGGGCTCGACTTTGTCCGTGTTCTCGATCAGCGGCTCGACCTGGCACGAGCGGTAGAAGTCGCGCACGCCGAGGCGGCGCTCGCTGACGTCGCGCAGGTCGTTAATCCCGGAAAGAAGCTTGATCCGCTCGCAGGGCGGCCCGCCCGCTTTCCCGCAGCCCGCGGGCTCGCTCTGGTCGGCGTCGAGTGTGGTGGGCGTCAGGTCCCACACCGAGCGGTGCGGGTTGGAGGCGAGCCCGGTTCCGATCTGCCAGGCCACGCCCGCGATCACCGCGAGCCCGACCAGGAAGCGCACGACTCCAAAGGTGATGTGGTGCCAGTACATGTCGACGAACGCGCACGACGGCAGATAGAACGCCGCCAGCGCCACGAGCCCGAGCGTCGGGAAGAAGAGGAAGAGGTGGCTGTCGAAGGTGGCGAAGGTGAGCCCCTTTTCGAGGCCGAACTCCCAGAAGAGGAGCGCCGTCACGGAAATGAAGGAGAGCCCGAGCAGAAGGAAGACGATGAACACGAACGCGCGCGCGCTAAGCGACATGACCGGACCCTGCGTGGAAACATTCCCCCGTACCCGCGCCGGCAGTATGCCCGCAGCGCTCCCCCGAGCCTAGGGATTCTGCGCCACGCTCGCGCCGCGCAATCGCACCGTCCGGCGGCCTTTTAGGGTAAACGGGTCTGGCGTGTCACGCCGCCCGGCCGCTCCGCGGCAGACGATGGACAATGCTTCCCCAGCCGCGGAAGATGACCGCGCGTCGAACAGCAGAAAGAGGCTCGCCTGCCCCATCAGCGACCAGAACCGTCGGGAAAGGCGCGGCGCATCCGTGTGCTCCTCGTTTCCGACGGCCGCCCCGGACACTATCGCCAGAGCGAGGGCGTGGTCGCCGCCCTGGCACGGCGCGGCCCCGTCGATGTCGACCGGCTCGAGCTCGCCACGACGCTGCCGATCCCCAAGGGGCTCATCCCTAAGCTCGCGCGCCTCCTTCCGCCGGCGTGGGTCGTGCGCTTCGTCCACGGCCTCGACCCGGCAGGCTTCGCGCGCCCCGACGTCATCGTCTCCTCGGGCGGATCGACGGTCGGCGCCAATGTCGCCCTGGCGCGTCTGCTGGGCGTGCCCAATGTCTTCTCCGGTTCGACGCGCGGTTTTGCGCCTTCCGCCTTCGGCCTCGTGCTGACGCCCTATCTCTCGGCCGCCACCGCGCCCAACATCGTCGCCGGACCCAAACCCACGCCGTTCGATCCGGACCGCGTTCCCCCGCCGCGCCGCCTCGCGACGCGGGACGATCTGCGCGGCGCGCGCGTGAGCCTGCTCGTCGGCGGCCCCACGCCGTATGCGGATTTCGAGGACGGCGACTGGACGCGCCTCGCCGCCCTCGTGGCAGGGCTCGTCGCCGAGTGGGGTTGCCGCGCGACCATCGTCACCTCGCCCCGCACGCCCGAGAAAGCCTACGCGTGCCTCCTGCCCATCGCCGAGGCGAGCGGCGGTGCCGTCTCCGTGATCGACTACCGCACGGCGGGGCCGGGCTCTATCGAGGCCGCCCTCGATTGCGACCTCGTCCTGATCACGAGCGACTCGATGTCCATGATGACCGAGGCGGCCGTCTCGCGCCGGCCCGCGATTGCGCTCGCCCCGGCAAAGGTCGGCCCCAACAAGGACGACGAGGCGATCGAAGGCCTCGTCGCCGAGCGCTGGCTCGCGGTCCTCCCCTTGGCGACGACCGATCCCGCAACCCTCGCCGATGCGGCGCTGGCGCTCGCGCCGATCGCCCACAACCATCTCGACCGCCTCGCCGGCCTCGTCGCCGCGGCGGTCGAGGGAAAGCCGATTCCGCCTTTGTCTTGAAAGCGAGCGGTTTCGTTTACGCCCTGTCCACCTTGACTGCTTCACGCGAGGAACGTCGCGCCGTGCTCGCGGCTTGCACTCCTGCACCTTGATGTCCGCAAGGACTGTGCGTCCCTGGACCATGATCGCTTCGGACCCCGTCAGTCCGGAGCGTGAATCATCGGTCTCGTCAAAAAGCCTAGGGCGCGTTCGCGATTCAATCAAAACAAACGCGCTCTAGAGAGACCAGGAGAACACCATGAGTAAATCTAAAGCAACGTTCGGCAGCCACTACGACGACCCGTCGTCGCCGTCGCAGGATTGCAGCTGTAATGCGCCGCCGCCATCCGGTGGCGAGTCCGAAGGCACGCCGGAAGGCGGCAGCCTGATCAGCGCCGACATCGGTGGCAACAGCGGCGGCACCGGCAGCCTCGTCGATGTGAACGTCGCCGCCTCGGACGCCTCCCACGAAAGCGCAACGAGCCTGATCAGCGCCGACGTCGGCGGCGACAGCGGCGGCGGCACCGGCAGCCTCGTCGATGTGAGCGTCGCCGCCTCGAATGCCTCGGATGAGAACGTAACGAGCCTGATCAGCGCCGACGTCGGCGGAGCGGGCGGCGGCCACGGCAGCCTCTTCGATCTCGACATCGCGCCATCCGACGCATCGGGTGAGGTCGGCTCGCTGCTGGCGCGCATCGCCGGTGGCGGCATCCTCGACGCGACAGCCGACCAGGGCGAGCACGACGCCGGCGTCGGCCTGCAGGTGGCCGCGCTCGCGGGTGAGGGCCTTCTCGACATCCCGAACCTGCTCGACATGCCCGGCCAGCTGGGATCGGACTGCGGCATCGTCGGCGGCGGCGACGTGCTGGCGGCCGTCACCTCGCTTGTAGGCGACCTGTCGCTCCCCGAAGGCCTCGGCCTCGGCGGCATTCTCGACCACGCGTCCTGCTGACGAGCGCGGGTCCGGGCCTCGCTGCCCGGACCCCCTTCAAGTCATTTCCGAAGATCACGCGAAAAATCTCACCCAGGCGGGAATAAAATCGTTCGCGCGCGCACCCACCCGAGCCGATCTCTCGACACATTCTGTGACCTAAGTCTCGGCTGTAGAGCCAAGACGACCCGACACCATCTCTCATCCGCGCACGCTGACCAACTGCACGCGGTGCAACCGAGCCTGCCTGACCATGGATGCGAAAATGAGCGACACCTCCTCGACGCAATCCCCGCTGGTCATCCCGCGCAAGGCTGTCGTCGAGGGCAGCATCACCTACGCCGGCAATGTCGTCCTCGAGGGAACGATCCTCGGCGAAATCCAATGCACGAGCCTCCTCGTCACCGAGCGCGGTTCGGTCGACGGCACCATCTCGGCCAACGCGGCGACGGTCATGGGCGAGGCGTCGGGCGCTATCTACGCCAACCAAGTCACGCTGAAGACGGCGTGCTCGGTCACGGCCGACATCTTTCACAAGAACCTCGCGCTCGAGAACGGCTGTTATTTCGAGGGCAAATCGCGGCGCGTACCGGATCCCTTGAGTCTCGCCAAGGCGGAGAGCGAGGCGCGCTACGCTTCTGATGGTCTCGTCCGTTAAGGCCATGATCGTTTCGGGCCTTGTCAGTCCGAAACGAGAATCATCGGTCCCATAAGAGGAGAGAAGAAGGATGACCCTCCAGCACTGGGCCGACGACGGCAGCTATCGCGACCTGGACGATCTCTCGTTCAACGTTGAGCCCGACGAACGGGTCGGCGCCCCGCCGCCGGACCGCCGCAAGGCCGGCTTCAGGAAGTTCTTTCTGACCATGGTCCTGATCGGCGGTGCCGCGGCCGTTGTCTCGCATGTCGGGCTCGAGGCAGTCGTCGCCTCGGCGAAGTCCGCCTACGAGGTGGTGGCCGCCAACACCGCGGACATCATCGCGCGCGCCAAAGAGCGGATGCCCGAGGCGCCCCCGGCGCCCGCGCCGCAAATCCAGGAAGCCGCCGCGCCGGCGATCCTTCCCGAGCTGACACCCGCTCCCGAGCCGGAAGCGGCGAACGCCGAGCCGTCGCCGACCGCCGAAGCCATGGGCACGGCTTACGCCGAGACGCCGAAGCCCGAGGAGATGGTCCCCGACGACACTCCGAAACGCAAGACGGCCATCAAGGCGGGCTTGAGCCCCGATCTGCCGAACGTCCTCCTCACGCGACTGAGCGAGTCCGACCTCAAGAACGCGGCCTATGCCATCAAGACGGCGCTCGCCAAGACGCCGGACGACAAGTCCTTCGCTTGGCCGTCGAAGCCGTCGCAGACGCAGGCATTGTTCGAGGTGCGCTTCGTGCCGGGCGCGGCCGGTGGGTGCCGCCGCTACATCGTGACCGTCACCAAGGACCGCTGGACCTCCACCTCCTCCGCCATCGAGAAGTGCACCACCCCCGCGACCCACGACGGCTGATCCGGCGAGCCTCGAGGAAACTGGCCACTCGGCTCTCCCCTCGGCCTTGCCTGCCTCAATGGCCATCGATCAGCTTGAGTGCGCCGGCCAATCGCTGGCCGAAACGTCTCCTCCCGGCGTCGCTCCAATGATCGCCGTCCTTCCAGTAAATCTGCTCGCAGTCGAAGAGGTCCACTTTGCTGGAGAAGGACAGGGCCTTCATGCTGGACAGATAGGCGATGCCTGGATACCGCTTCAAATGTTCGGCAATCGCCTCGTCCAGGCGCTCGAACGTGGCGAAGATATTGCGGTCGATCGGCACATCGACCGTCCAGCAATTCAAGGCCAGGCGCCTCGTCACGTTGACATTCACGTGAGGCTCGAGCCAAGGGCCGACCCAGATCACATCGGTGTACTTCGCCAGGCGTTGCAACTGCAGGGCAACTTTGTCGATGAAGGCGATGTTGGGCTGGTAGAAGCCGATCGATCGTTTTCTGAAAAGGCGGCGATGACCCGGCGCGCCGGTATCATCCGAGACGAGGTAGAATCCAGCCTGATTGTAGATGATTGTTTTGACGGAGGTCCCGTGGCGAGAGAGAAACGCCTCGAACTCGTCGTATTGGCAATCGGGTTCGGGCGTATGAGGCCGACATCCGCCCCGTACCACACCGACCAGAAAGGGGTACGCTGCACTCTGCGACAGAGCGTTGTACACATCGATCCCATGTGAATCGCCGAGCACCACGAGCGCCTGGCCGTGCCTTTCGGCACAAGACACAAACTTCGCTGTGAATTCTATCGTCACGCGCTCCATCCGAAAATGACATTCGCCGCGCTCGGCAACGTCGGAGGCGTTGGAGTTCCAGACCATCTTTTGACGATCATTCAGGCTCGCAACGAACGAATCCTCGAAACCCGCGCTGAGAACACCAGCCAAGCCCAAGCTGACTGCGATGGCGATTCCGATCGCACTCGCGCGGAAGATGTCCCGTCTTGACGTGCTCCCTCTGCGCCTAACGGGAGTCTCGACAAACCGCCACGACAGATAGGCCAGACAAAAGGTCAATGCGCAGATGCCGACCAGGATCGAGATCGGAGGCTCGGCCATGCTTCTGTAGCGGGCAAATGCCAGGAGTGGCTGGTGCCAAAGGTAGGCGCTGTAGCTGATGAGTCCCAGCCCCACGAGAGGGCGGCTGCTCAACAGTGATCCAATCAGAGTGTTCGGTCCGGCAAAGAGGATGATGAGCGCCGTGCCGACGGTCGGCACGAGCGCGTAGAAGCCCGGAAAGGGCGTGCTCTTGTCGAACGCGAAGACCGCCCAAAGTATCAGCGAAAATCCGACCAGGCTTCCGATCTGGGACAAGCCGCGCTCAAAATGGCCGTGGGCCTCGAACAAATAGACGGCTGCAAGGGCGCCGAGCGCGAGTTCCCAAAGCCTGAACGGCAAGAGAAAGAACGCCGCATCCGGATGATGCCATGTCCCCCACTCGGCAAGGAGAAGGCTAAGCACCGCGAGCAGCGCCAATGCGCATGCCGTTTTTGATCGGCCGAGGCCCCAAATCGTCATGAGAAACAGCGGGAAGATGATGTAGTACTGCTCCTCCACCGCCAAACTCCACGTATGCAGAAGCGGTTTCAATTCTGCTGCCGTGTCGAAGTATCCGGCCTGGCTCCAGAAAAGAAAGTTCGAGGAAAAGAGCGCGGTGGCGATCACGCTTTTTGAGAAGGCCTCGAGATCACTCGGAAAGAGCACCACCCAGGCCATCGCGGAGCTGACGGCCATGACGAGAAAAAGCGCCGGGAGAATGCGCCGGGCTCGTCTCTCGTAGAAGCGAGCCACGGAGAAGGTGCCCGCCGCCAAGTCTGCCAGGATGATGGACGTGATCAGGTATCCGCTGATCACGAAGAACACATCGACGCCTACGAATCCGCCACCGAAGGATTCGAATCCTGCGTGAAAGAGAATCACCGGGACGACGGCAACCGACCTCAGACCGTCTATCTCTGGGCGGTATCGGACCTGCAAGCAGCTGCCCTCCGTTTCATGTCGGCCGCCGGTAAGTCGCGTTGTCCAAGCGGTTTCCAGTGAGGAGAACGGAGGCTGAAGATTGGAGGGAGGATCTTTTCGTAGCGGCGGACGATAACGGTCTCAGGCCGTGCCGGCGGCGATCGCCGGATCACCACCAGTCGCAGTTTATGTTGCCGAGCTTACGGCTCGCGTTGATGACGCGCATCGTTTCGCGACGAAGCTCGGGGATCTGCTTCTCGTGCGTTTCCACGAACATTTGTCCGATCCGCCGGTCGAGTCGATGATCGATAACGGCTTTCAGGATCGCGACTTCCGCGCCTTCGATATCCATTTTGATCAGGGTGGCCGGCGTTTCCAGCGATGACACGAACTCGACGAAGTCAACCTTGGGCACATCCACGAAACTGTCGCGCGAGACGTTTGATTTCGAAGCGATGGTCGACGAGCTTTGCGAGATGGCGGGAGTTTGTCCATCGGCGCGAGGACGGACCTGGTAGAGGCGTATGGTGCCTGTCCCCACGCTGAGTGCAGTATTGTAAAGAATCACGTTGGCCCGCGAGCCTGTGGCCATGGTCAATGCCGCGAAGGCCTGCGGATCGGGTTCGAAAGCATGGACGGTAGCGCCCGTATCGGCGAGGCGGGTCGTGATTGCGCCAACGTTGGCGCCGCAGTCGATGCATACATCGCCCGGTCCCAGCCGCGACAAGGCTGTCTCGAAGGCTTTACGCGCCTCGACGTTTCTGCGGCGACGCGTAAAGCGACGCAGGCGATACCAAGCGTTGAGGTAGGCCTCGTCGACGATCTCTCTAAGCACGTTGCGGTTCCCATGCCGTCATTCGCGCCTTCAAGGCCGGGAGAAACTGCAGGATCTTCTCGTCGCGCAATTTGTGCCTCTCGTAGGCCTCGAGACGGCGCCGCATGTAGTTCTCAACGATGTCGCCGTTTCTGCTGATGCGTCCTTTGTCGGCGCGCGAGCTCATCTCCTCCAGCGAGCGCGTGAAGTAGTGATTGAGCTGCAGTTTGCTCGTGCTCACGAAGTCCGGGTTTCGCGCATCGGCGATGGGCAACATCGTGCCGTTCTCGTTGAAGAGGATCTCGCCGTGCTGCACCAGCGGAAAGTAATGCGTGCCCATTCCGCTGACCATGGACGGGTCGACGATGGATTTGAACCTGTTCAACGAGCGCTGCGACGGTCGCAGCGGATGGGGCGCGCACTCGGTATAGCTCTCGATCACGAGGCCTCTGGGCTTTGTGGCGTGCCCGCTCGGTCCGAAGTTCGTCCAGGGCACCGAGAGGCTCGGTAGATCGGAGAACTCCGACATCGCATCGACAAGCCGCTCGCCGCTCGTGGCAAACAGAAACTCATCCACATCCAGGAACGCCATCCAGCGGACGTCGTGTCCAAAATTGACGAGGGCGTGCGCGTAGGCCAATGCCTGCAGGCTGAACGGAACGCCTTTGCGCGAAACGAAGGTGCTCCAGGGTATCACTTGGCAGTCCACGGAGCGCTGGCAGGACCGGATGACATCTACGGTGCGATCAGTCGACCCGTTGTCGTAGATGACGAATTTGGAAACGCCTTGCAGGATGTAGAACTCGAGCCACTCGGCGACGTAATCCTGCTCGTTCTTCATGATCGCCACGACGGCGATCCTGTTGCCCCTGTCGGCGTCTCGGGCAATTGGCGGCAGCGACCGCGCTGCGGCGCCCTTCATTCCGAACAAGCGGGCTAAGCCAGCCGCGGCGGACTTTCGCAGTCGCAGGGCACCATTTTTCAATGCCCAGAAGGACATAGATCACTCCAGCTTGATGCGGCCCATGCGCCCGCAAGTGGCATCACGCAGGCGGTACCCCGAATTTTCAACTTGGGTTCGAAGCTCAGAGAGCCCACTGCGGACACGTCGTAGAAACAACCTGCCGCTGCGAACGCTACAGAAGTATGACAATCGAGCGCACAGGAAGTATTTCGCCCCTCGACGAAGCCCGAAGGGCCGCCCTCGCGAAGTGTCTATGGGCGTGTGAGCGGAAATTTTCGAAGCCCGAAGGGCTCGGGAGCAAGGCGACCCCGCGGATCATGGTGGAGCCATGCTCCGCATGGACTGCCGCGCGCCAGCGGAGCGCCCATGGGCGCGCGTGAGCGCAAAAACTGGCGGAGAGAGTGGGATTCGAACCCACGAGACGGTTGCCCGCCTACACGCGTTCCAGGCGTGCGCCTTCAACCACTCGGCCATCTCTCCGGACACAAGCAATGTCGCGGACTTTGCCAGTCCGAAGCGTGAGCTTGATTGTGCAATTAACCCGACGTGGAGCGGCGCACTATACTCAACTGCGCTTCGGAGGCAACACGGGTGAAAGCGCCGGCCGGCGGGTGCCTTTTGCCGCGTTCCCATGCTAAGGGAAGGCGCCGCAAGGCCCGGTCGGCGCCGTCTCGCCCCTGGTCCGAAGCCAGTCGGGCCGCCAACCCCGAGAGCACCAGGAATGGCTGTTTTTCGCTTTCTCGCCGCCGTCTTTTTGCTGGTCGCCACCATCGCGCTGGTGGTCGACGCGACTCCGCTGGTCTACGGCGCCGCGCCCTTCAAGGCCACGTCGCTGGCCGCCCACTGGCAGGACCTGGCGCCGAGCTCGTATGAGGCAGCGCGCAAGGCCGTGTCCAATCTCGGCATCTGGGACAGTCTCGTGGTGCCGCTCATCGGGTTTCCGACGTTCGTCATCTTCGGCGCCCTCGCGTTGCTTGCGGGCTATGCCGGTCGGCGCAGGCGGACGGTCCGAGTCTTCGTCAACTAGCGCTCCGATCGTCGCGCCGCCTACCGGGCGCGGCGTGAATCGGCAGCGCAACAAAGCCCGCTACTTCTTCTGCGGCGCGATCTTGGTCGGCGAAGGCAGCGCGGCCGACGCGGTCTGTCCGATCGGCGTCTCGCTCGCGAGGTCGTCGACGATGCCGATCACCATCAATACGGCGAGCGCCCCCACGAGCCCCATGACCACGTTGTGGTGCGACTTGTTGAGCTCGGCGATCTGCGCCTCGTCCACCGCGTCGACCTCGTTCACGCGGCTGCCCTTGATGCCGAAGAACTTGCGCCGGAACGAGCGCCGCACGTTGCCGCGGTCGATCAGCGGCAGCCGGGCCCGGTCGGCGATCTTCTTGGCGATCTCGGTATAGGGGAAGCACGGATCGACGTTGGCCTCGCTCACGTAACCGAGCGAAATGGACTTGTCGTCCTTGGTGATGAGGCGCGCGCCCTTGAGCAGCACCGGCACCACCGAGCCTCCGTAGATCTCGCGGCGCGTCTCGACCGTCTGCACGTCCTCGTAGGGGATGTCATAGCTCTTGTAGCGCAGCATCGGCGTCGGGCCGCGTCCTGCGGGCAGCGTCATCTTGAGGGACTTCTCGCCGAGCTCGATGCGCGCGCGCAGCGAGAAGATGAGCTCCACGACGACGAGGAACATGAGGATCGTGAAGGCCGCTGCCATGATGCCGAGCCCGACAGCGTCGAACACGAGGCCGTTCTTCACCCGCATGAAGATCATCGCCGGCAGGCTGGCGAAGAACGGGAGCAGGATCAGGAAGATGAATGAGAAGAACGTCTTGCGTCCGCCGCTCGAGGCGTAGACGGTCTGTTCGTGCTCGCCCTGCGCGATCGCGCCCGACCCGCTCGCTGCTGCCGATTGCGCCATGCCGGAACTCCCCTACCCGTACACCCCCGATCCTAGCCTGCCGGCCCGCGTCGAGTCACGGGGGGAAGCGCGGGCGGCGGCCGGTGAGGCGGTGCGTGTCGCCGCCGGGCGACTCGCGGGCCATTACCTAGGTTGGGAAGCGCCCCACGCCATGCTAGGCTCCCGGCGGGGAAGCTCAGGAACGAAGGTTTTTGACCGGCCGCAGCCGCGCGCCCGGGAAATGTCCGTGCCCGTCCGGCCGCCGAGTCACGGTGAAGGCGGACGGCCCTGTCTGTTGGAGCCTCGAGAATGTCGAAGTGGAAGTGCTTGCCGGGCCCGCTCTCAGCCCTGACCGTCATTGCGGCCGCGCTCGCGTTGCCGGCGCACGCTGCTCCCAAGGAGTTCTCGTTCAGCGAGAAGGCCAACGATCGCCTCGCCAAGCGGATGAACATCCCCGTCTATTTCGCCTTGCCGGCGAGCAGCCGGGCCGAGCTGCCCAAGACCTTCGAGACGACCGACATTCTCGTCGATTGGAAGCACCCTGACGCGCTGAAGACCGGCAGCGACGCCGGCTATCGCATTATCCAGACCTCGCGCTCGGGTATGGCCGCCCGCCTCGCCAAGAGTGGCCTCATCCAGACGGGGGACATCCTGCTCACCTTCCGCACCGAATGGGGCGGCGCCGGCGCCTACCCCAACGTCCAGATGGGCATCAGCCACACCGGTGTCGCCTACATCAAGGACGGCAAGGTCAGGAACCTCGACAACCCCATGAACGAGGAATACCTCGGCAAGGGCATGAGCGCCGACCTGACGAGCGAGCACTACCGCACGCTGAACTATCTCCATGTCATCCGCCCGCGCGGCCTCACCGATACCGAGCGGGCCAACATCGTTGCCTGGGCCTCGCTGCTGAATTCGAGCGCCAAGCGCGTCTATCCGAGCGAGATCAAGTTCAACGACGACTACAACGCGCCCCTGTACAAATCCGGCCACACGTTGAATTTCGTCCAGCACCTCGGCCAGATCGCGCTCGGCCAGAACCCGCCCGGCGTGATCGGCATGTATTGCTCGGAGTTCGCCTGGTCGGTGCTGTCGCTCCGCGACTGCGACCCGAAGACGACGGCGGAGGAGTTCAAGGGCAGCCGCGTGCCGTCCTGCATCAAGGCGCCCATGCGGCCGCTGGTCGCGACGGGCAACAACGTGCCGACCGCGGGGCGCTCGTCGCGCATCGGCCTCGCTGACGGCCCGCTCACCATCATCGATGAGCTCAAAGTTGCCGCCGCCGATCGCGACAAGCTGCTCGGATCTGTTTTCGTGGAGAATCCGGCCGGCCTGAAGAAGATGTCCGAGGGTCATCGCAAGGTGGCGGAGCAAATGCAGCCGCGGTTCGCCGCGCTCAAGGACTACTATCTCGGCATGACCAGCGGCTCGGTGGTGGGCCGTCTCAAAGCACGTGTCACACGCAGCGCCTTCAACGTCGTCGTGCCTGAGAACTATTCGCCAACCTCGTACCTTCTGAACACGCTGCTTCCGCCCGACAACACCAATCGGACCATGGACTACGTGGCGACCATCGTCATCGACTAGAGTGCGTCCGCGCCGCGCTCTCCGCCATGCGCAGGGCAACGTCCGCGTTGAGCACAACGCGGACGCAGCTTCCGATCGGTCTCGTCAAAAACCCCGAGTGCTCGGCGTGTCCTTGCCCGTCGTCTCGTTGATCGCCGGCTCGTCGCACGTGACGAGGCGCCAGAACGCAGCCATCTTGGCCGCGTCGTGATACTCCTCGCAGCGGGCGATCTTGCGCCCGCGGTAGGTAACGATCTGTCGGTAGGAACCGGCCAGCACGTGGCCGGTGCGCCGATGCCGGATATAGGCCTCGACCTGCACTCGCCCCACACCGTCGACGAACTGGAAGTGTTCGATCACGGACGCGCTTTCGGCGACCGAAGTGATGGACCGGAGGAAGGTTCGCAAGGCCTGCTTGCCTTCGAGAATGAACGGAGTACCGGCAAGAGAGCCGGCATTGCACCAGTAGGTGCAGTCGTCAGCGTAGTAGCCGAGCAGCCGCTCGACCTCTCCTTTGCACCAAGCGTCGTGCGAAGCCTCGATGAGGCTGCGCGCCATGTACTCGTCGAGCTTCTTCAAAGGGCATCCCCACAATAGTCGCTCGGCGAGGGCCCGATTTCACCCGCCGGCATCACCTTAGCAATTTACCGAGCGACACCAGCTAGGGCATTTTCTAGCACATGGCGCCGCGTTCGCAATTTAAAGTAGCACTATAAAATATCCGCGTCTCCGACGAGCATCCGCATACGGATGGCTTAGGCCAGGGCTTCGCTTTCCACCTCCCGCTTTCGCTCCTGCTTCTTGCGCTCGTGCGGATCGAGCCAGCGCTTCCTGAGCCGGATCGACTTCGGCGTCACCTCGACGAGCTCCTCGTCGGTGATGTAGCTCATGGCCCGCTCGAGCGTGAGCTTGATCGGCGGAGTGAGGAGCACGGCATCATCCTTGCCCGAGGCGCGGACGTTGGTCAGCTTCTTCCCCTTCACGACGTTGACCTCGAGATCGTTGTCGCGCGTATGCTCGCCGACGATCATGCCCTCGTAGACCCGCGTCTGCGCGCCGATGAAGAACGGCCCGCGATCCTGGAGGTTGAAAATGGCGTAGGCGGCGGCCTCGCCGTCCGAATTCGAGATCAAGACGCCCGTGTGCCGGCCCGCGATCTCGCCCTTGTATGGCTCGTAGGCGTGGAACAGCTTGTTCATCACCGCCGTCCCGCGCGTGTCCGTCAACAGTTCGGCCTGATAGCCGAGCAGACTCCGCGTCGGCACATGAAACACCATGCGCGTGCGTCCCCCGCCCGAGGGGCGCATTTCGAGCAGCGAGCCTTTCCGTTCCGAGAGCTTCTGCACGATGATGCCCGTGTGGCCGTCGTCGACGTCGATGATCACTTCCTCGATCGGTTCTAGGCGCTGCCCGGTGGCTTCGTCGGTCATGAACACGACCTTCGGGCGCGAAACCGTGAGCTCGAAGCCCTCGCGGCGCATGTTCTCGAGCAGGATGGCGAGTTGCAGCTCGCCGCGCCCGGCGACGTCGAAGCTTTCGCCGCCCTCGATCGAGGGCGTGATGCGGATGGCGATGTTGCGCTCGGCTTCGCGCAGGAGCCGGTCGCGGATGACGCGGCTCTGCACCTTGTCGCCCTCCTGCCCGGCGAACGGCCCGTCGTTGATGCGGAACGTCATGGAAAGCGTGGGCGGGTCGACCGGCTGGGCGGCGATCGGCGTCTCCACCGACGGGTCGCACAGCGTGTCGGCGACCGTCGCCTCGCTCATTCCGGCGATGGCCACGATCTCGCCCGCTTGCGCCTCGTCGACCGGAACCCGCTCGAGCCCGCGGAAGGAGAGCACCTTGGTCACGCGGAAGGTCTCGATCAGGCGCCCGTCGTGGGCCAGCGCCTTGAGCGGCTGGTTCGGCTTGAGCGTGCCCGACGAGATGCGCCCGGTGAGGATGCGCCCGAGGAAGTTGTCGGCCTCGAGCGTGGTCGCGAGGATCCGCGTCGGACCCGGCTCGACCGCGGGCGGCGGCACGTGGCTGACGATGAGGTCGAACATCGGCGCCAGGTTGTCCTTCGGTCCGGCGGGATCGAGCGCCATCCATCCGTTGCGGCCCGACCCGTAGAGCACAGGAAAATCGAGCTGCTCGTCGCTGGCGTCGAGATTGGCGAACAGATCGAAGATCTCGTTCAGCACGTCGAGGTGCCGCTCGTCCGGCCGGTCGATCTTGTTGATGGCCACGATGGGGCGGATGCCGCGCTTCAGGGCCTTGGACACGACGAACTTGGTCTGCGGTAGCGGTCCCTCGGACGCGTCCACCAGCACCACCACGCCGTCGACCATGTTCAGGATGCGCTCCACCTCGCCGCCGAAGTCGGCATGGCCCGGCGTGTCGACGATGTTGATGCGCGTGCCCTTCCACACCACGCTCGTGCATTTGGCAAGGATGGTGATGCCCCGCTCACGCTCGAGGTCGTTCGAGTCCATGGCCCGCTCGGCAACCTTCTGGTTGTCGCGGAACGATCCCGACTGCTTCAGGAGCTCGTCGACGAGGGTGGTCTTGCCGTGGTCGACGTGCGCGATGATCGCGATATTGCGGATGTCCATGATGTTCCGGCTGAATTGGCACCAAATCCGGCGCGGGCGGATTATATGCGCTGCAAAATATCTGGGGCGGAGGTAGCACATCGGGCGCGCCCTCGCCAGTGACAGGAGAGCGCTCGTCGGCAGCGCCGGTCCCGGCCCGAGGACACGACCCGCGCCAGCCCCATATTTCAGTTTTATGAAGGTCTCAGAAGCATTTGTCATATGCTTCCCAAATAAAACTGGGTGCCCGGCCGGCCCGGTTGCGATATGCGCGGGCAGGACTTGTCGACCGCACGGGGGCACCGCGATGACCGTCTTGGACCGGCCGGCACGCACGCGCTCGGTCGGCCGCGAGGAGCGCCGGGTGATCGCCGGCGCCGCGGCCGGCACCGTCTTCGAGTGGTACGACTTCTTCCTCTATGGCGCGCTCGCCCCCGTCATCGCGGCCCAATTTTTCGCCGCCTTCGGCGAGACCGAGCAGACCATCTTCGCCCTTCTGACGTTCGCGGCCGGCTTCATCGTCCGCCCCATCGGTGCGCTCGTGTTCGGCCGCCTCGGCGACCGCGTCGGGCGCAAGCACACGTTTCTCGCCACCATCGTCATCATGGGGCTTGCGACCTTCCTCGTCGGCCTTCTCCCGGGATACGCGGAGATCGGCGTCGCCGCTCCCGTCGCGCTCGTCGTTTTGCGCATGCTGCAGGGTCTCGCGGTCGGCGGCGAGTACGGCGGCGCGGCGATCTACGTGGCCGAGCATGCCCCGCCCGGCCGGCGCGGCTACTTTACGAGTTTCGTCAACCTCACCTCGACGCTCGCGCTGCTGCTGGCGCTGCTCGTCATCATCGTCACCCAGGTCGCGACCAACGCCGCCTATCCGCCTGTGACGGCCCCGGACGGATCGAGCATCACGCCCTTCAAGGCTTGGGGCTGGCGCATCCCCTTCCTGCTCTCGGCGATCCTGCTCGTGATCTCCCTTTACATCCGCTTGCAGATGAACGAGAGCCCCGTTTTCGCGCGCATGAAGGCTGAGGGCGCGCGCTCCGCGCAGCCGCTGAAAGAAGCTTTCGGCGAATGGCGCAATGCCCGCATTGGCCTCATCGCCCTCTTCGGCCTGCTCGCGGGGCAGGCCGTCGTCTGGTACACCGCCCACTTCTACGCGCTGGTCTATCTGCAGAGCATCCTCAAGGTGGACGACTTCACGGCCGGCGTGCTCCTCTCGTGGGCGCTCCTGCTCGGCATCCCCTGGGTCGTTGTCTTCGCCCATGTCTCGGACCGCATCGGTCGCAAGCCGGTCATTCTGGGCGGATGCCTGATCGCCGCGCTGACCTACCTGCCCCTCTTCGGCGCCTTGACCAAGGCCGCCAGTCCCGCGCTCTACGAGGCGCAGCGGTCGGTCGATGTGGTCGTCATCGCCGATCCCGCCGAATGCGCGTTTCAGTTCAATCCCACGGGGCGGGCGACGTTTTCTTCAGGATGCGACCGCGCGCGGGCGCTGCTCGCGAAAGGCGCCGTCGTCTATCGCACCGAGAGCACCCCGCCGGGCCCGGGTGCAGCCGTGCGCATCGCCGGCGCCGAGCCCATCCGCGTCGACGATCCTCACTTCGCCGGCAAGGTGGCCGCATTCCTCACCGCCGCCGGCTACCCCGCGCCCGCCGATCCGAGCATCGTGAGAATCGAGACCGAGCCCGCGGCCGGCCTCGCCAATCTGGCGCGCGTGTTCGACATATGGGACGCGCGCAAGCTCACCATCATCGCCCTCCTGACGCTGCTCATCATCTACGCCGCCATGACCTACGGGCCGATGGGTGCGGCCCTGGTTGAGCTCTTCCCGGCGCGCATCCGCTACTCGGGCGTGTCGCTGCCCTATCATATCGGCAACGGTTGGTTCGGCGGGCTGCTCCCGGCCATCACCTTCGCCATGGTGGCGGCGACGGGTGACATCTATTTCGGGCTCGCCTATCCGATCGCCGTTTCCGTGCTGACCGTCGTCGTCGGAACGCTCCTCGTCCCCGAGACCTTCCGCGCAAGCCAAGCCAACGAGGAGTTGCCGCGCTAGCGCTTCTCGCGTTCCTCGGTGAGCAACCCGTTGAGATACGTGTCGACATCGGCCCGCCGCGGCGCATCGTGAGTGGCGTAGCGCTCGGTCTGCCGCGCCTCGTTGCGCTTTGCCCACGCCGTCGCGCCCGACTTTTTCAAGCGCCGCGCCGTCCCGGAGGCGAGCAGCGGATGATCCGGCTCGTCGATGTCGAGCTCCTCGAGGAAGCTCTCGCGCAGCGCAGTGAACGATTGCAGGATCGCGTCGCGCGCCAGCGCCCTCTCCTCGTCCGGGATCGTGCGGCCCTTCCTCGGATCGATCGACTGCAGCGCGCGGCGCATGTCGTGCAGCGGCGCGAAAGGATAGAGGCCGATGAGATCGTCCGTCTCGCCCACGTTGCGGTACACGATGCGCATGTTGTCGATCGACTCGGACACGCGGCAGAAGGTGGCCAGATACTCGTCGGTCGACGCATGCTTCTTCTCGCAGAACGTCCACAGCGCCGACTTCATGCGCACCATGTTGCGCCATTCCTCCTCGAGGCTCTCGACGAAGTTCGAGCGCTTCTGGAACACGTTGGCGAGATAGGCCGCGACCACCGTCACCAGCACGAGCGCCATGTCGCGCAGGAACTCGTAGAGATCGCGCGCCGCCGTCTCGATGGGGGTACCGGCGATGCCGGGGATGCGGTCGGCGAACCGCGACGCGAGCGAGATGGCGAGCACCATCCCGAGCAGGAGGTAGACGCGGCGAAGCGTGCGGTTGAGCGAGGCGCGGGTCATGCGAATACCGTGCTTTCAATGCTGGACGCCATCGCGGGGCGGCATTTGTTTCAGCAGTTCGACTGCGCTTGGATCGTAGCAAAGGACATTGCTTGGATGCGGGTCCATGAAAAAGCAGGACGAGGGCTGTTCGCTGACTGTCATATCCGCCTCAATAGACATCGATAGCCGCTGGTGTTCAGCCTTCCACGCGAGGTTGAGTTTGTCAGGTGACCCCGTCCAGGCCAGTATCGGCTTTCCCGGGATTGGATCTTCAGACCCGATGGCTGGCGCCGCACCCGAAATGACCCAGACTGCAATATCGTCCGACGAGCTGTCCGCGTGATGATATGCCACAATGACGGCATGCCTTTCAGCGCGGTCGTCACTCACGACTCTCAGCACACGGAACCGATCGAGCGGGTCGATTCCTGCTGCGACTTTCCACCAAATGTCTAGCCACGCAGGTGTCTCGGGCTTCACCAAGACCCAGCCCAGCAAAAGTACGAAACCCACACTCAGAGCAGCGCGGCGAAGCGTTCGATTGAGCGAGGCGCGGGTCATGGGTGGTGGAGGATGCGAAATGACGAGGCAATTGAATGGCGAACGCCAAGCCTGACCGTCCGCAGCCGGCAATTCAAGCGCATTCCCGCGGCCGAACGCCGATCATCCACGCGCGCAAAAAATGCCGGGGCGGCATGGTGCCCCGGCACTGGTCTCATCAACTCGTCTCACGAAAAGCGTGAGGTCACGGGCACCACCAGATCGGCCCGACGATGATGCAGCCGCGTCTGCTCCAGTTGTCCGGACGCCTGTCGAAGCGGTGCCAGCCCTTCGGCGCGTGCTTGTAGCGTCCGCCCGGACGGAAGCTTCGATGCTTGTGCATCCCCTTCTTCTTGTAAAACTTCTTCTGCGCGACGAGCGTTGCGCCGCCGCCCGCCTCGACCGCCGCGTGGCTGGCGGTCGAGGGAACGGCGCTGGCCGGCGTGACGGCCGCGCATGCGAGCAAGGTCGCGGAAACCGCGAATGCAGCAAGTCTCAAAGGGAATTCTCCTCTCGGAATGTTCGGCGTGACCCCATCCCAACGTAGGGAAGGTGACCGAGGTTCCAAGGCGCGAGGCGAACGATTTCAAGGCCGCGAGCTTACGGATTCGCAAGGTTGCGAAGGTGTCGCGCCTCCGCGCATGCCTTTGACGTGCAAGCCCCGTACACCCCGCAACGTGCGCTCGCGAAATTGGGAGGATCACGTACGATCGTGTGACGCGAGCCGCACGCTGCGCCGCGTCCGCGCCTCCTCACGAAGCCTGCGGCCCGCCGGTTGCCGAGGGCGTCTTTCCGCGCCGATACCACATCTCGTGCTCGGGCGCCGACGGGTCCGGCACGACGTGGAAGAACACGTTCCACAACACCCACCCGAGTCCCGCGCCCGTCGTGTTGGTGATGAGATCGTCGACGTCGAACACCCGGTACGGACAGTCGGCGAAACCCCAGAGGCCGGTGACCTGCGTCAGCTCGAATAGGAGCGAGACCAAAAACGCCAGCGCCAGCGTCTCGATGAGCGAGGTGCGGAAGAGGGCGCGCACGAACGTCCCGAACGGCAGCAGCAGCAGGAAATTCAGCGCGATCTGCATGAAGCCCCAGTTGCGCAGAAGATCGCCCGCGCCCCATCCGAGGCCGTGCTCTTGCGCGTACTGCGGGATCGCGCCGAACGATCCCAAGGGCGCGAGCTCGAGGTGCGTGGCCTTGGCCATGCGCGCGCAGAACTCGGGCGTGGTGACAGGCAGCGGCAGCACGGTGAAGAGGCCGGCCGCCATCAGGTAGAAGATGAACAGCGCCGAGATCGTGAGGCGATACTCGTGCAGCTCCCCGTACCACCGCCGGTGCAGCGCCCAGATCGGAAGGAAGAGGAGGGCGGCCGCAGCGGGAAACCACAGCGCGGCCAGGCGGACGTTCTCGAAATACTGCGAAATATCCATGCAGCACGGCTTTCGGAAAATCGCGGATGCATCGAAATATGCATCAGTCTACACGCAATTTCCGCCCGCCGCGACGCCCCGCGAGGAATGTGTCCCAGCGCGCCGCCTGCCCCTATTTCTTCCGCTGGCTGCTGTGATACTTGCGCGGAATGTCGCCCGCATCCGCGAGCGCATCGAGGCAGCGGCTCGAGATGTTGCCGCCCGCCGAGCGCATGCAGGCCCTGAGCTCGGAGCTGCCGACCTTGTAGGCAGGGCAGAACTTGTAGAAGTCGGATTTGCAGGCCGATTTGACGCGGCCGCCGTAGGCGTTCGCCGCGCCCGACGCCAAGAGCATCGCGATGCCGGCCGTGAACGCAGCCATGACTTTCGTCGTCTTCATTGTCAGTCTTCTCCTTGTTGCGCGTTGTTCTCAGCTTTTCTCGCGGTCGTAGTAGTCGACGGTAGTCTCGGCCCGGAAGATCTTGTGCAGGCCCCGCTCGCCGCGCCGCCCCGTCACGACCGACACCTTGCCGGAATCCGGGTACTCGCACGCCTCGACCTCGACAAGCGTCGAAAGCGCGAGGTACCGCATGTCCGTGGTGCCGGTGTTGATGATCTGATGCGCGACCTCGGGGCCGCCCGTGGGGCACGCGATCACGTCGTGCTTGCGGATCGGATAGCGCTGATCGCCGAAGCGGAGCTCGCCCTCGCCCTCGAGGATCAGGAACATTTCCTCCTCGCCGTGATGAACGTGAAACGGGCACTGCATCTTGCCCGGTGGCAGGACCGTCAGATTGTAGCCGAGCTGGCGCGCGCCGATGCTCGCGCTGAACAGCGCACGCTTCGACGTGTAGACGCCGTTCTCTTCTACGTCGTCGAACTCGGTGATCTCGTCGAGGTTCGTGATGGGCTTCATGAAGAATTGCTCCGCACCGACGGGGGGCTCGCGGTAAGTCTAGATAGGTGGCGAGAGCCGGCGCTCAAGGTGCCGGCTTCTCCGCCCGGAGCAGCCCGGGCCTGAGCTCGCCACTGTCGACCACGACGGTGAGCGAGCGCCACACCTCGATCTCGTGCTCGACGAAGTCGCGTCCAAGCCGCGCCACGAGATCGTCGTAGAGCGGCCCTTTGAGCGCCTCGTACTCCTGTCGCGCGAGCGGCTGATACCACGCATTGCGATCTATGAAGCGGATATTGCTGAAACCCGCCTTCGCCATGGCGTCCTGGTAGCGTGGCGGCGAGGCAATCCCGAAGCCGAGGCCCTCGCATTCGTGGTAGTAGACCATCTCGGGCGAGAACGGTGCCTCCGTGGAGCTCATCCAATCGTTGGCGGCGACCACGCCGCCGGGTTTCAACACACGATGAATGTCCGCGAACAGCGCTTCCTTGTCCGGGATGTGCACCATCGCATCCTTGCTGAACACGACGTCGAAGCTGCCGTCGGCGAAGGGCAGCGGCCCGGGCGTCACTGTCCGGTACGACAGGACATCGGCGAGCCCCGCCTCGCTCGCCCGCGCGCTGGCCCGCCGGATGAGACCCGCGTCGACGTCGATGCCGATAATATGCGCCGGCCGGTAGGTCTCGGCGAGGAAGCGCGTGATGCCGCCGGTTCCGCAGCCGATGTCGAGCGCGGTTTTGCCGCCGAGCGCCACGCCATCGACGATGGTCCGGATCTCGTCCGGTCCGCCCGGCGAAAGGTACCCCTCGCCCCAGACCGCTTCCAGGAGCGTGACAAGCGCCTCGTCATACTCTTGTGTCTGCTCGATCGTCATGGCTCTTTGCCAGCTCCGAGAAAGTGGACGCTCGTCTTTACCCTTCGCATCGAGAGCTGGGAATTGTCATGTACGGTCGCATACGCCAGGCCACGATGGGGGATGCCCTGGAGGTCGCCGCGATCATCGATATCGCCGGCCACGGCATCGATCTCGAGTGCTGGTTGAAGGGACGCGATGAAGATCACTCCGTGCTCGCCGCCGCGCGCCGCGTCGTGCTCGAGGACCATACGCGGGTCTACCATTTCTCGAGAGCCCACGTCATCGAGTGCGACGGACGGATCGCCGGAGGATTGATCGGCGGGCTTGTCGACGAGAAAGCGGAGGCCGAAGTCGGGTTACCGCCGCACCTCGAGCCGCTGGTCGCATTGGAGCACCGCGTGCCGGGGTACTGGAGCCTCGTTGCGCTTGCTGTCTATCCGGAGTTTCGCGGCAACGGCCTTGCCTCGCGGCTCTTGGACCACGCGGCGCATCTGGCATCGCAGTCGGGCGCGCGCGGCCTGTCGATCGTTGTTGAGGATACGAACACGACGGCGATTGCGCTGTACAGGAGGAAGGGCTTCGAGCTGCTGGAGCAGCTGCCCTGGATTGGCTACGGCGACCGCACCGGGCCGAGCCACTGGCTGATGCTCGCGAAGGCCGTCTGAGACATCCGGCTTCGGCGATCATGCGCCTCGCAGCCACGCTGCGCCGTCGGTATAAAGCCTTGAAGAATAAATATCTTATTAAAGATTCGTTAGTGTGATCCGCAAACTGAACAGCGGATAATTCCCTAGGTGTAAGCCCTCGAATCACACATAGTTACCGTCGTTCAATTAAGGCGTACCAATGCCAACACGGGCGACACCCCTGACGATCCTAGCTTCGGCGACCTGCGGCCTGAGCATGAGTCCTGCCCTGGCCGACGGCAGAGTTGGACGGGGCCTTACATTGGAGCGCACCTCGGCGGCGGCTGGGGCCAAATCGACGCGGTTCCCCGCATCGACCCGAGCTTCTCACCCAAAATATCGACGCACAAGGACGGAGCCCTGGGCGGTCTCCAGGGGGGCTATAATTTTCAAACCGGCCCCTGGGTTCTCGGCCTCGAGGGTACGTACAGCAGGGCCGGCATTGACAGTCGAGCCGCGATCGCGGCCGATCAGATCTTAGCGGGTGCCAGAATCCACGTGGCGAGCGAAACGGCTTGGATTGCCACGCTCGCGGCGCGCGTCGGCTTCGAATTCGGCCGCAACTTGGCATTCGCAAAGGCGGGAGCCGCGTGGACGAGCTTCGACTTTGCCGGAGCAACGTTCGTGGGCGGCGTCGTGCTTGGTGGTGCCGGCACGAGCGACACACGGTCGGGGTGGACGATCGGCCTCGGGATGGAGCACGCCTCGACGAAGCGTGGTCGTTGCGTCTCGACTACGACTACCTCGACTTCGGAGACAAGACTTACGACTTCAATGGGACGAGGGTCGAACTCTCGCCGGACTATCACCTCGTTCGCGCCGGCGTGACCTTCCGCTTCGGAGACGGCTGAGCGACGCAGTCCAGTCCGGTTACGCCTCGCGATCCCGCTTTCCGAGCGTGCGCAGCCGGAGCGCATTGAGCTTGATGAAGCCCTGCGCGTCCTTCTGGTCGTAGGCACCCTTGTCGTCCTCGAAGGTGACCAGCGTCGGCGCATAGAGCGACTTCGCACTCTCGCGCCCGACGACGATCACGTTGCCCTTGTAGAGCTCGAGCGTCACCTCGCCCTCGACATGCTCCTGCGATTTGTCGATGGCCGCCTGCAGCATCTCGCGCTCGGGCGAGAACCAGAAGCCGAAGTAGATGAGCTCCGCATAGCGCGGCATCAGCTCGTCCTTGAGGTGCATCGCTCCGCGGTCCAGCGTCAGGCTCTCGATGGCCCGGTGCGCCTGCCAGAGAATGGTGCCGCCCGGAGTTTCGTAGACGCCGCGCGATTTCATGCCGACGAAGCGGTTCTCGACCAGGTCGATGCGCCCGATGCCGTTGTCGCGGCCGAGCTCGTTGAGCGCTTTGAGCAGCGTCGCCGGGCTCATGCGCTTGCCGTTGAGCGAGACCGCGTCGCCCTTCTCGAAACCGATTTTGATCGTCGTCACTTTATCGGGCGCCGCCATCGGCGAGATGGTGCGCTGGTAGACGATCTCGGGCGCCTTCTGCGCCGGGTCCTCGAGCACCTTGCCTTCGGACGACGAGTGCAACAGGTTGGCGTCGACCGAGAACGGGCTCTCGCCCTCCTTGTCCTTCGCCACCGGGATCTGGTTCTTGCGCGCGAACTCGATCAGGTCCTCGCGGCCCTTGAAGGCCCACTCGCGCCATGGCGCGATGATCTTGATGCCGGGCTCGAGCGCGTAGTACGTCAGCTCGAAGCGCACCTGGTCGTTGCCCTTGCCGGTGGCGCCATGGCAGACCGCATCGGCACCCGTGGCACGCGCGATCTCGATCTGCTTCTTGCCGATCAGCGGCCGCGCGATGGAGGTGCCGAGCAGGTAGATGCCCTCGTAGAGCGCGTTGGCGCGGAACATCGGGAACACGTAGTCGCGGACGAACTCCTCGCGCAGGTCCTCGATGAAGATGTTCTCGGGCTTGATGCCGAGCATGAGGGCTTTTTTGCGTGCGGGCTCGAGCTCCTCGCCCTGGCCGAGGTCGGCGGTGAAGGTGACCACCTCGCAGCCGTAGGTCTCCTGCAGCCACTTGAGGATGATCGAGGTGTCGAGGCCGCCCGAGTACGCGAGCACCACCTTCTTGATCTTCGGCTTGCCGTCGCTGGTGCTCATGAGCCCCACGTCTCCCTCTTCGATCCGGAACGCGCGGCACTATAGGCAGGCGCCCCCGCTCCGCAAGGCACACACCGTCTCAGCGCCCACAGTTAATCTGCGAGCCGTTTCCGCCGTTTACGTCCCGAGCGGGAATTTCTCCATGATCCCGCCGTGTTTTTCGCTGCAAACTGATTATGCTGCCCGGGGTATAAGAACGAAAATGCGGTCGTGTAAGAGCCGACGTTTCGGGGGGAAGACTGTGGAACGAGCTGCGGCCCCGCTGCTGATCCGATGTCTGGTGCTGGCCGGTCTCGCGGCCTGCGCGCTCCCGGCCTTTGCTCAATCGCCCGATGACGGGACGGACGCAGCCGCGACGCCTGCCGCGAGCATTCCCGCCGCTACCGACGGAGCGGCTTCTCCTCCGGCGGCGACCACCCCCACCGCTCCAGCAAAGAAGAAGACCACGGAGGTTTTGCCGTGGGCTGACAAGCCGCTGACCGCGGTCGAGCCCGCGGGCGACGTCGCTGCCGCCGAGGCGGCAGCCGCGCAATGCTCGGGACTGTTCGAGGCCGCCTGCCGGGATCTCAAGACCTGTGCCTGGGTGGGGACCGTCATCATGAACGAAGGCACCGAGGTTCCGCCCCGCTGCGTCGTCCGTCCGCCGGCGCCACCGAAAAAGGCGGCCAAGAAAAAGGACCCGGCAAAGGCCGCCGCTGCGGCGCCCGAGGCAACAGGTGAGACGCCAGCTCCCCCCAAGGTGAAAGAGGCCGAGTCGCCGCCCGAGAACCCGGTTCAGAAGAAGGCCGCGACGACCCTCGATGCGCCGTCACCCGCTGTGGAGACCAAGGAGAGCGAGCCCGCCAAGGCCGCCGTAGAGGCCGCTCCAGCCGAGGCGAAGCAGGAGGCCAAGGCCCCCATCGTCGTCAAGCCGCCGCCTGCGGCCGCTCAACCGCCGGTGTCGTTCGGATCGGTGTCGCCGATCATGCCGGGCGACAACGCCGTGGTCGTCACGGTGCCGCCGAGCAACTGAGGCAAGTGCTGCATCGCCTTGGGTGCGATCAGCTCCACGGCACCTTGATCGAGGCGGCGAACGGCGCGAGGAACAGGGCGCTGATCCAGGTCTTGGGCGAGACGACGACTTGCGACACCGCAAACCCGCTTTCCGACCGGTAGGCGGAGAACGCCCGGTCGATCGACGCCGTCGCCACGCTGGCCGCGTCGAAGGCGGCGACATTGGCTTCCGCCGCCGGCATCGCGACCGTGCGCGGCACGCCGGCCGACATCATGGCATAGGCCATCGGCCAGCAGGCGGGATTGCCTTGCAGGGGGAACATGCCCCACCAGGCCCGCATCGGCGCGAACATGGGCGAGGCGGCCCAGGCTTGAGAGATCTGCACGAGATCGACCGCCGGCGCCGGCGCGGGTCGCGTCGCGCTGACGGCCGAGCGGTAGGGGCGTGGTCCGGTGACGAGCTGCAGCCGGGCCGGGCGGTCGTCCACGGACGAGCCGGCCCGCGCCGCCTGGCTCCAGAAGTCGAGCGTCTGGTCGGCAAGCGCCGCGTACGCCGCCGAGGCCGCCTGCGCATAGCCGAAGGCGGCCGTGGCGTAGCTCTTGGCGAAACGCTGGGAGAGCTCCCTCTGAACATGATCCATGGCAGCGATCCTCGTGTGTCGATCGGCAAAGCGTGTCGCACACCCGATTGTGCACCGCAACAAAATACCTGCGGAATCGGCCGTCCGCAAGGGGTGCCGCAAGCCGATTAACTACAATTAATCGCTGTTCGCCGGAAGTTTAGGCCGCGCTGCGCGGCTTTTCGGCACCGCCACATACCAGTACGCGAGTCCGGCCGCGAGCCCACTGACGAGATAGGCGGTCAGAGCATAGCGGTTGAGAATGGTCTCCGGCCCCGCCTCACCCGCGAATTGCGCGAAAAAGCCGGCGAGTCCGATGACGAGCCCGGCGGCGGCGTAGAAGAGCACCGATCGCACTGATTGCCATCCGGCGAGGACGGCCGCGATGAGCGCGAACGGCGCTGAGAACACCGCCGACTGTGTCGCGGCCAGCAGTGCGAGGAGACCGAGACTTTCGAGCCTGTCGAGGCCGGCGGCGATGTCGGGCCCGGCGACGAAAAGCACCTGGACCGCGCCGGCGACGAGCACGGCGGTGGCAAAACCAAGAATGCCCCTGATGATCGCGACGAACATCTCTCCCCCTGGAGCGTGGCTGGGCGCGCGGCGAGCTTAGACCATGATCGCTTCGGACCCTATCGGTCCGGAGCGTGAATCATCGGTCTCATCAAAAACCTGGAGCACGATCGCGCTCTAAGGGGGACGGCAGGGCGCTCAAGCGTTGCGGCCGGCGAGCAGCCAGTAGACGAAGCCGCCCGCGAAGCCCGCTGTCGCGAACACATGCCAAAGCGCCGGAAGAGCGAGGTGCTCCGCCGTCGCTGCGCTGGCCGGTGCGAGCAGCGGGATGACCGCCAGCGCCGCCCCGCCGCCGATGACGTAGTAGAGCCACGAGCGGATGCGGGCCACTTCCCCGATGATCACGAACAGGAGCGCAGGCACGATCGTCGCTCCCGAGGCGATCAGCGTCCCCTGCCAAGCCACGTCGAAGGCGGCCGAGATCGTCTCCCCACCATCGAGGTTGTGCACGGCATGCGTGATCGTCTCGAGTCCGAGTGTGACCAGCACAAAGAGCGCGGCGGCAGCCGCGATCAGGAACGAGATCGGGATCCAGATCAAGCGGCCGATCGTGTTGAGCACCATGCCGTCCCCCCGGCGCTTTATGGGCGCTGATCAGCGCCTCACCCTGTCGTCGATTCTTGCGGGCGGATTGCAAGCCGATACTTGCGGAGATGGCCGCCTTCGCGGCCATGACGGTAGGTATGACGGATTTCGCTGCGCCTTCGGCAGCACTTTGCACGGGAGGCAAACCCGCGTCCAGACCGCCCTGCTAGGCTGCGTCCGGTGATTTGGCGGAAGCGGCGGGCTCGGACCGGTCGCGCGCCCTGAGCCGCACGCTCTCGCTTCTGAGTTGCCCGCAGGCGGCGAGGATATCGCGTCCGCGCGGCGTACGCACGGGACTCGCGTAGCCGGCCTTGTTCACCACCTCGGCGAAGCGTTCGATCGTCTCCCAGTCCGAGCATTCGTAGCGCGAGCCGGGCCACGGATTGAACGGGATGAGATTGATCTTGGCCGGAATTCCAGCGAGCAGCCGCACCAGCGCCTTGGCGTCCGCGAGGCTGTCGTTGACGCCGCGCAGCATCACGTACTCGAACGTGATCCGCTTGGCATTCGACGCACCCGGATAAGTGCGGCAGGCCTCGAGCAGCTCCTTGATCGGATACTTCTTGTTGATCGGCACAAGCTCGTCGCGCAGTTCGTCGCGCACGGCATGCAGCGAGATTGCCAGCATGGTGCCCGAGAGTTCGCCCCAACGCGCGATCTCCGGAACCACGCCGGAGGTCGAAAGCGTGATGCGCCGCTTGGAGAGCGACAGCCCCTCGCCGTCGGACGCGATGTCAATCGCCTCGCGCACGTTGTCGAAGTTGTAGAGCGGTTCGCCCATCCCCATCAGCACGACGTTGGTGATCTTGCGGTCCGTGCTGGGCAGGAGACCGTCGTCATCCGGCCGCTTGGCGCCCGGCCAGTCGCCGATGCGGTCGCGCGCGAGCAGGATCTGCCCGACGATCTCCGATGCCTCGAGGTTGCGCACCAGCCGCTGCGTTCCCGTGTGGCAGAACGAACAGGTGAGCGTGCATCCGACCTGCGACGAGATGCAGAGCGTGCCGCGATCGTTGTCCGGGATGTAGACCGTCTCGATCTCGGGCGCGCGCGCTTCATGCCCGCGCTTCGGCAGCCGGAGCAGCCACTTGCGCGTGCCGTCGACGGACACCTGCTCGGCGACGATCTCCGGCCGGTCGAGCGTATACAGGGCTTCGAGAGCGGTGCGTGTCTCCTTCGAGATGTCCGTCATCTGGTCGAAGGAGGTGGCGCCAGAGATGTAAAGCCACCGCCAGAGCTGGATGACGCGCATGCGGAGCTGCTTCTCGGGTACCCCGGCAGCCGCCATCGCGTCGCGCAGCCGTTCGCGGCTCATGCCGGCCAGCGTCGGCTTGAAGGGCGCCTCGGTGGCCGCCTCCCCTCCCGCGTGTGCGTTTGTGTCCAAAACCAGTGTCATGGCCTTCGTCAATTCGCTTGTCGGGGTCGCCACTCAATTTCCGTCATGCCGGCGAAGGCCGGCATCCAGCTACGTCTCGGTGCGCGCGCCGTCGTCCCTTGAGACGTGTCTGGATCCGGCCTTCGCCGGGATGACGTTGGAAGGGAAACGCAGGCGGTGCCGGCAACTCCTGAAACTTGTCCCTTATCTAGCTGCTTCCGCTCCGCTTCGGAAGTGCGCGCGGCTGCGGCCCTCTGGTAACCTTTTGCACGGGCGACCCGATCCGCTATAACGCGGCACGCTTTCAGCGCCCTGATGTATCGGGAGGGCGACGTCCGCCGTCCCCCCTCCCGCCCTTGTCATCGCCAAGGCTGGCCTTGGCAATGACAAGGGCGGGGTTGGGACGCCACAACCCGAGAAGAGAAATCGAGCCGATGGCCAAGACCGAAAAGGATGCTCCGAAGCCAAGGGCCCGCCTGCCGAAGGGCATGCGCGACATCGGCGCCGACGAGCTGCGCCAGACGCAGGCCATGCTGGAGAAAATCCGCGCCGTCTATGAGCGCTACGGCTTCGAGCCCCTGGAGACGCCGGCCTTCGAGTACACCGACGCGCTCGGCAAGTTCCTGCCCGACCAGGACCGCCCCAACGCGGGCGTGTTCAGTTTTCAGGATGAGGACGAGCAGTGGCTCTCGCTGCGCTATGACCTGACGGCGCCGCTCGCGCGCTACGTGGCGGAGAACTATCAGGATCTGCCGAAGCCCTTCCGCCGCTACGCGGTCGGCTCGGTCTACCGCAACGAGAAGCCCGGCCCCGGCCGCTTCCGCCAGTTCACCCAGTTCGATGCGGATACGGTTGGCGCCGAGAGCGTCGCCGCCGACGCCGAGATGTGCATGCTCGCCGCCGACACCATGGAAGCCCTTGGCTTCGAGCGCGGCCAGTACGTGATCAAGGTCAGCAATCGGAAGATATTCGATGGAGTGTTGGAGGCGATCAAGCTCACCGATGTAAATCGGCGTCTCACAGTGCTACGCGCGATCGACAAGTTTGACCGCCTTGGACTGGATGGGGTCCGCCAGTTGCTTGGTAAAGGTCGTGTCGACGAAAGCGGCGACCGCACCTCTGGAGCCCAACTGGATGACGCAGACGCAGACGTGATCATTAAGGCGCTAAACCCCCAGGCGGCAGAGAACGAGAAGAGATTTGTCGCTGAACCCGCGAACTTCCAGGTTACTGGCGGGGACGTACTTTTCTGGCGTCGCGGCTTTCCATCGAATGCCATCGTTGATTCTGCATTTGATGAGCTAAGCGAAATCGAAGCATTGGTGAGAGCAGGAGGATATGGCGCTGATCGCGTCCAGATTGATCCTCGAGTCGTCCGCGGCCTCGAATACTACACCGGCCCCGTCTTCGAGGCCGAGCTGCTGATCCCGACCACCGACGAGAAGGGCAACCCCGTCCGCTTCGGCGCCGTCGGCGGCGGCGGTCGATACGATGGCTTGATCGGACGCTTCACGGGCCAGCAGGTTCCCGCCACCGGCTTCGCCATCGGCGTCTCGCGCCTGCAGGCGGCGCTGAACCTCATCGGCCGCGCGCCGAAGCCCACGCTCGGCCCCGTCGTCGTGACGGTGATGGATAAGGACCAGATCGCCGCCTATCAGAAGCTCGTGCAGACGCTGCGCGAGGCCGGCATCCGCGCCGAGCTGTACCTCGGCAACCCGAAGAAGTTCGGCCGCCAGCTCGAATACGCCGACAAGCGCGGCGCACCCGTCGCCGTCATCCAGGGCTCGACCGAGCGCGACGCCGGCGAGGTGATCCTCAAGGACCTCATCGAAGGCGCCAAGGCTGCCGCCGCCATCAAGGACAACAGGGAGTGGAAGGAGGCCCGCCCCGCGCAGGTCTCCGTCAAGGTCGAGCAGCTGGTCGAGGCCGTCCGCGACATCCTGGCCCGCCATTCTTGAGGGTCCGCCGACTGCCGGGTGGCGGCCCTACAACTCGAGTCGTTGCCGCCTAACCCTCCTCGACAATGGGGATTGCCACCGTCAGCGAAATGCAGGACGGCATATGCGAAGTCCACATCCGCCGCCGATCCCGGCTGCGCCACGCACTCAGGTTTCACGATGCCTGCCGAGACGGCGAGACAATTCGAGACGCTGGAAGCCTCCGCGCAGACGCTGATGGGCGTCTTCGCGCGCGCGGGCTTCGAGGCCGTGTCGCCCGCCATCATCCAGCCGGCCGATGTCTTCCTCCGCGCTGTCGGCGAGCGGCTGCGCGCCCGCACCTATGTCTTCACCGATCTCGACGGCGACGAGCTTTGCATGCGCCCGGACATCACCGTGCCGGCCTGCCGCCTGCATCTCGAGCGCCATCCGAACGGCCGCGTGCCTGCCAAGTACAGCTACAACGGTCCCGCCTTCCGCTATCAGCCGCAAGGCAGCGGGCGCGCCCACACGCGCGAGTTCCGCCAGACCGGCATCGAGGCCTTCGGCGAGGCCAACCGCGAGCGCGCCGAAGCCGAGATCGTGTCCACCATCGTCGCCGGCCTCGAGGCGACGGGCCTCGCGAGCTACGCGCTCCGCTTCGGCGACCTCGGCATCCTGCGCGCCATCCTCACCGCCTCCGAGATGCCGGGACGCTGGCGCCAGCGCCTCCTGCATCTCTTCTGGCACCCGGAGGCCTTTCGCGCCGAGCTCAACCGGCTGACCGTCGAGCCGGGCGCCAAGTCCGCCAACATTCCAAAGCCTCTGCGCGATGCCCTCGACCCGGACGATCCCGGAGGCGCCGAGGCGGCGGTCGCGGCCTATCTCGAGGCGAGCGGCGTCGAGCCCATCGGCCAGCGCGGAATCGTGGAGATCGCGGAGAGCCTTCTCGCGCGCATCGAGGACGCGCGCTCCGGGCCCCTCTCCGCCAAGACCGCACAGCTCATTGCCAGCTACGTGGCGATTGTCGCCTCCGCCCGCACCTCGGCGCGCAAGATCCGCGAGCTTGCCACGCTGATGGGCGTCAACATCGAGGCGGCGATCGGCGCCTACGAGTGGCGGCTCGAGCTGATGGCACGCGCGGGCGTCGATCTCGAGCGCGCGGAGTTCTCGGCCGCCTTCGGTCGCGCGCTCGAATACTACACGGGCTTCGTGTTCGAGGTCGTGACGCCGGAGCTCGGGCGCAAGAGTCCCGTTGCCGGTGGCGGCCGCTACGATCACCTCCTGAAGACCGTCGGCGCACCCGAGGACGTGCCCGCCGTCGGCGCCGCCGTGCACACCGACCGCCTCGTCCCCGCCCTCAACGGCAACGGAGGTGGCACGTGATCGCGCAGAGCCCCCTCACCCGCCGGCGCGCTTCGCACGCCGTCGACCTCTCCCCACCGGGGAGAGGTGAGGGAAACGCGCGTCCCGTCCTTCGCCTCTCCCCGGTGGGGAGAGGCCGCGCGGCGACAGCCGTGCGGGTGAGGGGGCGCTGCACTGTGGGGGGGCACGATGTCTGACAAGCTCATCCTCGGCGTGCCGTCGAAGGGGCGGCTCATGGAGCAGACCACCGAAGCCTTCGCCGCGGCCGGCCTCACGCTGCGCAAGACCGGAAACGAGCGCGGCTATCGCGGCGAGATCGTGGGGCTGCCGGAGGTCGACGTGGCCTTCGTCTCGGCGTCCGAGATCGCCCTGTACCTGAAGACCGGCCGCGTGCACCTGGGCGTCACCGGCGAGGACCTCGTGCACGAGCAGATGTCGGATTGGGCGACGCGCGTCACGTTCCAGAAGAAGCTCGGCTTCGGCAACGCCGACGTGGTCGTGGCCGTGCCCGACTGCTGGATCGACGTGCGCACCATGGCCGATCTCGCCGAGGTCGCGCTCCCCTTCCGCCGCGCGCACGGGCGCTGGTATCGCGTCGCCACCAAGTACCTGAACCTCACCCGGCGCTACTTCGCCGCCAAGGGCCTCTCCGACTACCGCATCGTGGAGAGCCTGGGCGCCACCGAAGGCACGCCCGCGGCCGGCACCGCGGAGCTGATCGTCGACATCACCACCACCGGCACGACGCTCGCCGCCAACGGCCTCCGCATTCTCGACGACGGCGTGATCCTCCGCTCGGAGGCCAATCTGATCTCGTCCAACGCCGCCCCTTGGACGACGCCCGCGCTCGAGGCCATGCGCACCATCACCATGCGCATGAAGGGTTGAGCAGGGTCCCCCGCTCCGCCGAGGCTTGAACTCGGAGCGGCCCCGGATGCACCAATCGAAGGGAGAAGCCGATGCCGACGCCGCGTCTCGCATTTGCTGCCTCTCTTGCGGTCCTCGCCGCGAGCGCGCTGCCGCAGACGGTACCTGGACTCCGGCCTTCGCCGGAGTGACGAGGATTCCTGAACGATCGCCTCACGCGCCGTCATCCCGGCGGAGGCCGGGATCCCAGTCACCCGGATGCGGTGTCGACGATGTTGGCATGCGTCACGCCAGAACGGGGGGCGCCGGAAAGAAAAAGGGCGAGCCTGCATGGCAGGCCCGCCCTTCGTGTTCGTCGGTTTTCAGCGCCGGTTAGTGGACGCTGGCGATCTCGAGCTCGCCGTCCATGGCGTGGCTGAGGGCAGCCTGACGCGTGTCGGTGAGCGCGATCGGCGTGCCGTCGGCTGCATGCAGCGCGAAGAGGTTGATGCCGCGCGGCAGATCCTCGATCGCCGGAAACATCTTCAGCGCCTCTTCGGACGACATGGTTTTGATGTAGGCGACCTGGCCTCCGCCGAGGCTTGCGAGTTCGAACTCGCTCATCACGGGAGCCACGGGCTGCTCGGGGGTCCGGCGCCGTTTTGCTGAAGCTTCATTCATGACGCAACTCCTCCTCTGTCGAGGTATTCCAACGTCATGGAAACGTATCAGGCGCGGAATTTCCTGCGCCCATTCGTCCATGATCCTACGATTCGATACGTTTGGCTGTAGCGGACGGGCACCTAAGCGGGGCGATTAGTTCGCCAATTCGCCAGGCTTCGCGTCGAATCGCCGCATTAGCCCGAGGTGCACCCGATCTCGATCTTGCGCACCAGACGGTGCGGCTCGTGCCGCACGAGGTCGATGGCGAGCAGTCCGTTCGAAAGCTCTGCCGACTGCACTTCGATCCCGTCGGCGAGCACGAACGTCCTCGTGAACTGCCGGGTCGCAATTCCGCGATAGAGATACTCGCGAGTTTTGTCGTCTTGTTGGCGGCCGCGCACCGTGAGCTGGTTGTCCTCGACCACGATCTCGAGCTGGTCGCGGGTAAACCCGGCGAGCGCGATCGTGATGCGCAGCTTTTCCTTCGCGCCCTCGGACGCGCCGATACGCTCTATATTGTAAGGTGGGTAGCCCTCGTTGCCGGCCTTGCCGGTCCGGTCGATGAGACGCTCGATCTCTTCGAAGCCGAGCAGCAGCGGATTGGAGAGCACGGATAGCCTGCTCATGACTGCGAAAGCCCTTTCCATAAGCGACCTTCTTGATCCTTAAACGTCGCGGTATCGGATTGGATCACCGCGCATCGGCCCCGTGATCGGGCGCCATGCCTCCCTGATATGGGATGGCGGTATCACCGTTCAAGCCGCAGGCGCAGCGCCCCGAGATCAGCCGCCGCCAGCCCGGGCGGGCGCCAGGACGGCCTTGAGCACGGCCGCCTTGTGCTCGAGGTGCCGCGTGACGGCCTCGACGCGCCCCGGGTCCTTGAGGGGCCGGCCGATGACGGCGAGCAGCACCCCTTTGAGCTCGATCAGGATGTCGCGCAGGGCCGCCTGCGTGCGCGCGAGCGCCTCCTCCCGGAGGAGGCTCGGATCACGCCCCGGCAGCACGGCGGCGCGCGACGGACGCGTCCAGCGGATGGGCTTCCGGCCTTCGAGGTACCGGCCGTAGGCAGCCATGACGTAGCCCCCGAGCTCGGTCAGCGCCACCGTCGACCGCGCCGTCCCGCCACCCTTGTCGGCTTCGCCCGCGAGTGAGCGCACGAGACCCGCCTTTCCGAGCGAGAGCGCCGCCCGCCTGCGCGCCGCACTCGCCGAGCGCGACATGCCCCGCTCGGTGACGACCAGCGGCGCGCCGCAGGCGGCGGCGAGCAGGATGTCCCGCTCCCTCTGTCCCAGGCGCAGGTGACGCAGGCGGTCGCGGCCGGCTTCGAAGGCGACGCGGCAATGGGAGCACGGCGCAAGCGCCCTGATCCACCCGCAAGCCTCCTCGCCGGACGGTGAAAGGGTCGAAAAGAGCGAGGCCAAGGCCGCGCACGGCGCGCCGGTATGGGGGCAGACGAGCGCGCTGGGTGCCGCCGGGACGGCGGCGGGCTCCGCTGGCACCATCTGGTGCATCGGGTCTGCAACGGCTGATGCCTTGGGCACGATCTGGTGCATGGCCGGCCTCTGACGCCCCCGCGTGGGCACGAGACGTTTCAAGCCGCGGCACGACCTGATGCACGGGCGGCTGCATCGGCAAGTGCCAGGCGCGAAACGACACGGAGAGTCAGAGGGTTACAGGCATTTGCTGATGCGGGGCTTGCGGAGCTTGGCTTCGCCAAGACGTTAGAGGCAGCCACGGGCGCTACGGAGATGTATCTGGACCCCGACCTCCGTCGGGGTGACGGATGAGGGAGTGGTGATCGGCCGCTCCACCACAAACGTCATCCCGGCGAAGGCCGGGATCCAGATGCGCATCAGTTGGGCACTGTTCACATCGACGCCGCGGCGCTACTTGAACCGCCCGCCCTTCTCCAGCACCTCGATCTTGTAGCCGTCCGGGTCCTCGATGAAGAAGAACCGCCCGAACGGCTTCCCATCGTGCGTCATCTGTTTGATATCTTTGGGCGAATACCCGGCAGCCGCGATCCGCTCCCGCGTCCCCTCGAGGTCGTCCACCACCAATGCGATGTGCCCGTACCCGTTGCCGAGATCGTAGGGCTCCGTCCGGCCCTTGTTGACCGTCAGCTCCACCTCGAAGTCCGCCTCGGGGTTGCGCAGGTAGAGGAGCGTGAAATCGGGAAAGTCGACCCGGTCGGCGATGTCGAGCCCGAAGGCACCCTTGTAGAAGGCGACGCTCCGCGCCTCGTCGAGCACCCGCACCATCATGTGAATGGCTTTCGCCATGACCGCCTCCCCAGTGGGTTTTGGGAGCAGCCGCACGCGCGACATCCTGCTCCAAGCCTGAGGCCTTTGCCTTTACACGCTCCATTGGCCGCCCGCCAAGGGCCGTGCTATCCACCGCCCTGGATCATGTCATAGGACGTTAACAAACGGGGTTGGTGTCAATGAAGGACGTCATCGAGGAGCTCGAGCGCCGGCGCGATAACGCCCGCCTTGGTGGCGGCATCGCCCGCATCGAGGCGCAGCACAGTCGCGGCAAGCTGACCGCGCGCGAGCGCATCGAGCTTCTGATGGACGAGAACTCCTTCGAGGAGTTCGACACCTTCGTCGAGCACCGCTGCTCCGACTTCGGCATGGAGAAGCAGAAGACGCCGGGCGACGGCGTCGTCACCGGCTGGGGCACCGTCAACGGCCGCGTGGTCTACGTGTTCGCCAAGGACTTCACCGTATTCGGCGGCTCGCTCTCGCAGGCGCATGCCCAGAAGATCATGAAGATCCAGGACATGGCGCTGAAGAACCGCGCGCCCATCATCGGCCTCTTCGATGCCGGCGGCGCGCGCATCCAGGAGGGCGTCGACGCGCTCGGCGGCTACGGCGAGGTGTTCCAGCGCAACGTGCTTGCGTCGGGCGTCATCCCGCAGATCTCCGTCATCATGGGCCCCTGCGCTGGCGGCGACGTCTACTCGCCCGCCATGACCGACTTCATCTTCATGGTCAAGGACACGAGCTACATGTTCGTGACCGGCCCCGACGTCGTGAAAACTGTGACCAACGAGACCGTCACCGCCGAGGAGTTGGGCGGCGCCAAGGTGCACACCACCAAGTCCTCGATCGCCGACCGCGCCTACGAGAACGACGTCGAGACGCTCTTGCAGATGCGGCGCCTCATGGACTTCCTGCCGTCCAACAACAAGTCGGGCGTGCCCGCGCTGCCGACCTCCGACAGCCCCGACCGCGAGGACTTCTCGCTCGATACGCTGATCCCGGACAACCCGAACAAGCCCTACGACATCAAGGAGCTGATCCTGAAGGTCGTCGACGAGGGCGACTTCTTCGAGATTCAGGAAGCCTACGCTCGAAACATCGTCACCGGCTTCGCCCGCATGGAAGGGCGCACCATCGGCATCGTCGCCAATCAGCCGCTCGTGCTGGCCGGCGTGCTCGACAGTGACGCCTCGCGTAAGGCCGCGCGCTTCGTGCGCTTCTGCGACTGTTTCGAGATCCCGATCGTAACCTTCGTCGATGTGCCGGGCTTCCTGCCGGGCACCGCGCAGGAGTACGGCGGCTTGATCAAGCACGGCGCCAAGCTGCTCTTCGCCTTCGCCGAGGCGACCGTGCCCAAGGTCACGCTCATCACCCGCAAGGCCTACGGCGGCGCCTACGACGTCATGAGCTCGAAGCACATCCGCGGCGACGTGAACTACGCGTGGCCCTCGGCCGAGATCGCCGTCATGGGCGCCAAGGGCGCGGCAGAGATCCTTTACCGCGCCGACCTCGGCGACCCGGCCAGGATCCAGGCCCGCATCGACGAATATCAGAAGCGCTTCGCCAACCCCTTCGTCGCCGCCGAGCGCGGCTACATCGACGAAGTGATCCTGCCTCACGGCACCCGCCGCCGCATCTGCCGCGCCTTGAACATGCTGCGCAACAAGACACTCGAGAACCCCTGGAAGAAACACGACAACATCCCGTTGTGAAGGATTAACCGTGCCCGATGTGCTCGGCCCCGACGTTCAGTTTCGCCTCAAGACAGCCAAAACTTTGCCTTATGGTGGGCGCGTGCGGACAAGGGGGGCGGGGCTGACATAAGGGGCTCGGGTTTGAAAGTGCATCAGTTTGAAATGCATGGCGCTGGGCGGACCATGCTCTGCCACCTCGTCATCGGCGACAGCGATGACTTGTCCGCTTCGCGTCAATGGCTCGAGGCCACCGTCGAGGTGCCGATCAAGGGCTCGATGGACGAGGAAGGTTTGCGCACCGCTGCCATGACGTTCCTGCGCGATACGCTGAACGCCGAGATTGCGGCCCTTCGCAGCGGACCGCTGGGATAGCCGACGGCCCGCTTGTCGTCGCCGGGAGCAATCGCTAACGTCCCGCTCGCCGAGGAGCATGGAAGAGCGTCGCGCGGTAGGGCGTGCGCTCCGTCGAGGTGCCGATGTCCGAGATCACGTCCCACGAGCGCCCCGTCTGCGAGGTCTGTCAGCAGACCGGCTCGACCCTGGTCGCCAAGTATACGCGCAGCCCTTGGCCGGTCGTCGCCTGCAACGCCTGCGGTTTCGTCTACCTCGGCCGCGTGCCCGACTACGAGGACCTTTCGGTCAACCTCGCCTGGGAGAAGCAGCACGCGGACGAGAAGGAGCGGCGCAAGAAGGTCAACAAGCTCGCCCGCTTCGATTCCCTGACGCGCTTCCGCCTGAAGCTCGGCAAGGTCATCGATCGGAGCCGTCATACCAAGGGCGTGAGCGCGTCCGGCCGTGTGCTCGAGATCGGTTGCGGTGGCTCGACACGCATCCCCGAGGGCCCGACCCCCTACGGCATAGAGATAAGCGAGGGCTTGGCCAAGAAAGCGCGCCCGGTCTTCGAGGCGCGTGGCGGCACCGTGCATCACGAGCCTGCCACCACCGGCATCGAGCGATTTCCCGAGGGCTTTTTCGACAGCATCATCATGCGCTCCTACCTCGAGCACGAGGCCCAGCCGCGCCTCATCCTCGAGCGCGCTTTCAAGCGCCTGAAGCCTGGCGGCACCATTCTCCTGCGCTCACCCAACTACAACTCCGCCAACCGCTTCATCATGGGCGCCGAGTGGTGCGGCTTCCGCTTTCCCGACCACGTCAACTACTTCACCCCGCGCTCGTTGAAGGCGCTCGCCGAGAGCATCGGCTACGAGTTCCGTTGGAAGAACTGGATCTCGCTCTTCGACGACAACCTGATCGTCGAGCTGAAGCGGCCTTACGCCACGACCTTCGGCCAGCCGGTTTCCGAGGCAGCCTGAGCGCGCTCACGCGCGCAAGGTAGGCGAGGCGCGCCGTCGTAACGCGCAAGCATCGTGACAAACTTAGGAACAAAAGCGCGCGTATTGGGTTGACGTGCCAGCTACACATAGTCGCGTGTCTGGCACACGAACCGGGAGGAGCACCTGTTCGCAGCGCACAACGCGACACTCAACCCCACGCAAACACGGCCACGGGCGAGTCTCGTCAGTCGTCGAACTGCCGGTCTTTTTCTGGTCCAATAGCGAGTGGGTTTCGTAGTACACTTTGTTCGTTCGCCGGGACCAACCAGAAAGGGACACGAGCCATGCGCAAACTGATCGCCATGGCCTTGCTTGGGGCAGGAGCGGTGTTTTTCTCCGCCAATGCGCCGGCTCAGGCTATGACAGCAGGCAGTGCGGGAGTTACCAAATCGGCCGCTGCCGCGGAAAGCCAGGTTATCGACGTGCGGCGCCGCTGGCACCGGCATCGCCATGGGCATCGCCATCGTTGGCACCGCCATCGCCATCATCATCACCGCCGGTGGTACCGGCCATACTACTATGGCGGATACTACCCCTATTATGGGTATCGGTATCATCGCCGTCCGCGGGTCGGGATCTATCTCTCGTTCTGATACCGGACAGACGACAGACGTCGATTGCGGCCGCAGGCGCATGCCTGTGGCCGTCGTCGTTTTATAGTCGCGCCATTTCATACTTAGGTAGTTTGGCGGCGATGCCCTTCCTTGAAATGCAGTCCGAGGGACATAGATAGGTGCGGGCTCGGCTCGAGCCTGAGAGAGAGGGTGCGTGCAAATCCGCGACACGATCGGCGGCTACGGTCTCGCCAGCCGATTGATGCATTGGCTGATGGCGATCGCTATCGTCGCCACGTTCGGTCTCGGACTGTGGATGGTCGGGCTCGACTACTACAGCCCCTACTATCACGCAGCGCCCGAGCTTCACAAAAGTGTCGGCATTCTGCTCCTGATCGCGCTCGTCGTCCGCTTCGCCTGGCGACTCGCCAACGTCCGCCCTGACGACGACGACCTCTCCCCGTTGGAGCGCACCGCCGCCCGCGTCGTGCATTGGGGGTTCTATCCCCTGCTGCTTGCTCTCATGGTGAGCGGATACCTGATCTCGACCGCGGACGGCCGCCCGATCGACGTGTTCGGCCTCTTCGAGGTTCCCTCGCCGGGCGAGAACAAGGGGCTCGAGGATGCCGCCGGCGCGATCCACGCCTGGCTTTCCTACGTAGTGATTGCGGTCGCCGCCGTGCACGCGGCGGCGGCTTTGAAGCACCATGTCATCGATCGTGGCCGGTCCCTCTCTCGGATGTGGTCCGGCCCTCGGTCCAACTGAGTTCATCCACCGCAAAGGATTGTTTGATGCAGCTTCGCCTCGCTTCTGTTGCCATGCTCGCGGCGCTCGCCTGGCCCGCGGCCGCTCCAGCCGCCGACTACACGATCGACAGCAAGGGCGCACACGCCTCCATCAACTTCCGCGTCAAGCATCTGGGCTTCAGCTGGTTGACGGGGCGCTTCGATACCTTCACGGGCACCTTTAGCTACGACGCCAAGGCGCCCGAGGCCGCGAAGGTCAGCGTCGAGATCGACACCGCGAGCGTGAGCTCGAATCACGCCGAGCGCGACAAGCACCTGCGCGACGCCGACTTCCTCGACGTCGCCAAGTTCCCGAAGGCGACGTTCGTCAGCAAGAAGGTCGAGCCGGCCGGCGACGGCAAGGCCAAGGTCACGGGCGATCTCACGCTGCGCGGCGTGACGAAGGAGATCGTGCTCGATGCCGAGTACATCGGCGGCGGCGCCGATCCCTGGGGCGGCAACCGCGTGGGGTTTGCCGGCACCGCGAGCCTGCCGCTCGCCGACTTCGGCATCACCTTCAACCTCGGCCCGGCCTCCAAGGAGGTCGAGCTGACCTTGAATGTGGAAGGCGTCGAGAACAAGTAGCGCCCGCCAAGTGTGTCTTTGGTTCCGGATAAGGCTTTGGCTTGCGCCTTCGCCTTTCCGGGATGGCACATGAAGAGCTTGCACCGTCTGTCATCCTGACCAAGCAGCGGTGGTGACGGCCGCACAGAGCCGGGAGTCAGCGCCAAGTATCCGGTCGCGTTTTAATTCACTCCATGGCCGGGCTTGACCCGGCCATCCAGGGCCAATCGCGCAACGCTCGACAAGCGACGCGCTTCTTACGAGCCGCTACTTCCCGCGCGCCCGCCCGCGATGGCGTTGTGCAGCACGATCAGCGGAACCAGCCCCGCCACCACGATGGTAAGCGCCCCGAGCGCCCCGCTCTCGATCTGCTCGACGGCCGCAAACGCGTAGACGTGCGTCGCCAGCGTTTCGAAGTCGAACGGCCTGAGCAGCAGCGTCGCCGGCAGCTCCTTCAGCGCATCGACGAACACCAGCAGCCCCGCCGCTCCGAGCGCGGGGATCAGCAGCGGGAGGTGGACGCGCCACAGAGCCGAAGCCGCGCTGGCGCCGAGCGCGCGCGCCGCCGCGTCGAGGTTCGGCGAGATGCGCTCGAGCTCCGCCTCGATGCCGCCTCGTGCCACCGCGAGGAAACGGATGATATAGGCGTAGACCAGCGCCGCGACCGAGCCGGAGAGGATCAGCCCCGTCGAGACGCCGAGCAGGTCACGCGCCAGCGCGTCGATGCTGTTGTCGAGCGCGGCCAGCGGGATCAGCACGCCGATCGCGAGCACGGCGCCGGGTAGCGCGTAGCCGAACCCCGAGAAATGCGCCGCGGCACGCGTGAAGCCCGTGCGTGCCGCGCGCGGCGCGTAGCTGAGCAGAAGCCCGAGCGCGACGGCGAAGCCGGCCGCGAGCGCCGCCAGCATGAGGCTGTTCCACGCCGCCTTGAGAAACCCGCCCTCGAGCGCAGCCGATGCGTGCGTCGCGGCAAGCTTCACGAGCAGGAGGAACGGCACCACGAATCCCGCGACGAAGGGAAGCGCGCAGATGATGGCCGCCGCATAGCCGCGCCAGCCCTCGATGTCCTGGAAGGGAATGGCTCGATAGCGTCCGGTGGTGTGGTGCACCTTGGCTCCGCCGCGCGCGATCCGCTCGACCGCGAGCAGAAGCACGATGAGCCCGAGAGCGACCGTCGCGATCTGCGCCGCTCCGCCGAGGTTCGACCGCTGCAGCCAGGTCGCATAGATGCTGGCCGAGAGCGTCTCCACCCCGAGGTGCTGCACCGCGCCGAGATCGTTCATCGTCTCCATCGCAACGAGCGCGACGCCCGCCGCCAGCGCCGGCCGCGCGAGCGGCAGCGCGACGGACCAGAACGCGCCCATGGAGGTTCGCCCGAGCGTGCGCGCGACTTCGAGCGCGCACACCGACTGCAGCACGAAGCTCGCCCGCGCCGCGAGATAGACGTAGGGGTAGAGCACCGCCGCCATGATGAACGCCGCGCCGCCGAGCGAGCGAACGCTCGGAAACCAGTAGTCGCCGGCTGTCTGCCACCCGAATAGATGCCTCAGGCCCGTCTGCACGGGGCCGGCATAGTCGAGCAGCTCGCTGTAGCAATAGGCGGCGATATAGGTCGGGATGGCGAGCGGCAGCACGAGCAGCCGGTCGAGCACGCTCCGCCCGGGAAACCTGTACATGGTGACGAGCCACGCCGCGCCCGTGCCCGCGACGAGCGCCACGAGGCTTGCACCAATGCCGAGCAGCAGCGTCTCCCTGAGCGCTACCGGCAATACGGAGCTGAGGAGATGCGGCCAGTCGTTCTGGGTCGCGGTCGCGGCGAGGTACAGCACCGCCAGCACCGGGAGCCCGATGACGGCGAGCACGAGCCCGGCCGTGAGGCTCCAGCCGGGAGCGTGCGAGAGCCCGCGGCCGAGCCGGAGCCGGTGCACGAGGTCGAAGCCGTGAGGCTCGGCGGGCGGAGATGCTTGCGGGGTGAGGCTCATCGCCACGACCATTGCGGTCGCCCCGGGGCGGCGTCAAGCCGCGCCCGGAGCATGGTTTATGCGCTCGACGTCACGCGGGTGACCGGGCTCAGGAGTTCGGTCCGGCGTCGAAGCGCACCTTGTCCACGAGCTCGGACGCCTTCTTGCGCAGTCCCGCGATCTCCGACAGCGGCAGGGGATCGGCCTTGAGCTCGCCCCAGCTCTTGACCAGATCCGAGGCATGCGCGGCGGCGATCACCGGATACTCGCCATTGCTGTCGGCATAGATTTCCTGCGCCTCGGGCGAGGCCAGGAACTCGATCAGCTTCACGGCATTGTCGCGATGCGGCGCGTGGGCCGCGAGTGCCGCACCCGAGATGTTGACGTGCGTGCCGCGGTCCGCCGCATTCGGGAACAGCATCTTGACCGCGTCCGCCCACGGCTTCTGCTCCGGGTTCTTGAGCATGGCCGCCATGTAGTAGGTGTTGCCGATGGCGAGGTCGCAGAGCCCCGCCTGCACGTCGCGCACGCCTTCGCGGTCGCCGCCTGCCGGCTTGCGCGCGAGGTTGTCGCGCAGCCCCGTGAGCCACGTCTCGGTCTCCGCCTCGCCATGATGCGCGATCATCGAGGCGATGAGCGCGATGTTGTAGGTGTGCTGGCCGGAGCGGATGCAGATCTTGCCTTTCCACTTCGGATCGGCGAGCTCCTCGTAGGTGATGGTGTCCTGCTTGACCCTGTCCTTCGACGCGTAGACGACGCGCGCGCGCCGCGTAAGCGCGAACCAATGGCCCTCCGGATCGCGTAGCGACGCGTCGATCGCCGCGTCGATGACCTTCGACTGCAAGGGCTGTGTGACGCCGGCCGCCTTGGCCTGGATCAGAAGCCCGGATTCCTGCGTGAGGAGGAGGTCGGCGGGGCTGTTGCGGCCCTCCGCCACCATGCGCTCGATGAGGCCGTCCTTGGAATAGACGACGTTGACCTTGATGCCGGTCTCATCCGTGAAGGTCTTGAGGATGGGATCGATCAGGTATGGCTCGCGGAACGAGTAGACGTTGACCTCGCCGTCCGCGCGGGCCGCGACCGCGCCGAAAGCCGAGAGGGCCACCGTAGCGGCCAACGGCACGACGAGCGCCCGCATTGCGCCGGTGAGGGTGCCGATGAGGGCGCCGGTGGGGGCAAGTGTGTGCATGCTCATGATTTGAGTCTCCGGGTCAGGATCCCGCTTTGTCGATGGGGCGCCGCGAAAACCGAGAGGCGCGGGCACCCATTAAGCAGGGGCCGTAAACTACGTCAAGAAAGTCAACAATTGTGCGACGGTCCGGCGGGCGCGATTTACGTCAGTATCGGCGACGGATGAAATCGGGCGCGCGAAAGCGTCACACGGGAATGACGCGCTCTTTCTTGAACACCACGGAAGCCGTCGTCCCGAGCCCCGGTGCGCTGTCGATGACAAGCTCGGCGCCGTTGGCGGTGGCGAGCGCCTTCACCAGCGGTAGGCCGAGCCCAAGCCCGTGCGAGCCGTTCTGCCCGTTTTGCTTGTGGAGAGCAGAGGCGAGGCGCGTATCGAGCAGCCGGTCGATATCGGCCCGCGTCATGCCGTGGCCGGTGTCGGCGACCGAGACCGCGAGCGGCCCGTCGATGGAGTAGCGGACCGCGACCGTCACCTCCCCGCCTCGGTTCGTGAACTTGATCGCGTTGGTGACGAGGTTGAACACCATCTGCCGGAGGCTCGTCGCATCGGCCACGACGTGGGGGAGCGAGGGCTCGAGCTCGAGCGAAAGCCCGATGCCGGCCCGCTCGGCGAGCGGCATGAGCTCCGATACCGCCGCCGTGAGCACGGCGCCGAGGTCGATCTCGACGAAGTTGAGGTCATGGTGCGTCCCGCCCTCGGCCAGCATCCGGTCGATGATGGTGAGCATGTGCAGGGCACTGCTCAGGATGTCGGTCGCGTAATCGACGTAGCGCGACGATCCGAGCGGGCCGAAGCGCTCGTCCTTCATGATTTCCGCTGCCGCCGCGACGGCGCTGAGCGGCGTTTTGAGCTCGTGCGCGAGAGCCGCCCGCTGCGACACGGAAACCGTCTCGTCCGGCACGTCGGCTGGCACGGACGCCGGTTCGGCTGCCGCCGCCGGCTCCGGTGCTGGGCTCTGCTCGTCCGACGCGGCGGCCGGCGCGTGCGCCTCGGCCGTCTGTTCGCTCTCCTCGGCCGCCTCGCGCTGTGGCCTGGCGCGCGTGAGGTCGATGGGGCCCTCGCGGATGCGCCGCGCGATTTCCTCGAGGCTGACGCTGAAGTCGTCGCCGGCCGGCTGTGGCGTCGGAACCGGTGCCGGGGGGACGCGAGCGGCGGCGGCCTCGAACGGAGCCGCCACGAGTGCGAGACTGCGCGCGTCCCCATCCAGAAACTGCACGCGGCACCGCGGGCGCACGGTGCCCGTGCGCGTCCAGAACACGAGTGTCTCCCACGTCCGGTCGTCGGCGGGAGGCAGTGCGGCGAGTGCACGCAAACGCGCGAGCGCGGGCGTCGACGCATCGAGCAGGGGTGCAGTCGTCGCCCCGCCGACAAGTCCGAGCAGCGCCGCGCCCTTGACGGTCGAGGCAAGGATGCGCCCGCCCTCGACATCGATCACCCAGGCCGCGCCGTCGTGCGCCTCGAGGGAAGCGAGCGCGGTCTGAGGCAGATCGGCGGCGAATTCCAGGACGTGGACCCGTTTCATGAGGAAAAGACTAGCCGCATGCGCGCCTTGGCGCGAGAGGCTTAGAGTGGATGAGATTACCCGCGCTTGCTGGCCCGGGCGGTGCCGGAGCCCGTGAGAATTGACGCTCGATAGAGGTTGCGGGCCGTTCGCCCCCCTTTTATAAGCACCCTCTCGGCACCGGGGCCGCCCAGTGTATCAAGAGGGTATGTTGCCCGGCGCAGGCCCGCCGGCGCCCAAGGTCTACGGGGGCGCCACGCCCCTGGCAGCGTTGCCGCCTTAGCTCAGATGGTTAGAGCGCTAGATTGTGGATCATGATCCACAGTAACTATTGGCGTTTTTCGCTTCGCTATCAGTCGCGCGAGGTCACGTTAAAAAGGGCGCGATTGCAGCACGTTGTAGCCGGCAATTCACGTCAGAGCGCGACAAGGCCAGCGGCGACGCGACGTAATCAGCAGTGACAGGGCAGTGACGGGGAATCGCGCGACTGCTATGCGTGAGTCATGCAAAAGCTCGCCGATAATGATCGCGCGATACGTGGCTGCCGACCAAAGCCGGGCCAGTCGCGCACTCGTTGGACGATCGAAGGTCGCAAAGGTCTTTATGTCGACGTGAGTGCGAATACCGACGCACCCGCCGACGAGACGCAGCGTCAGCGTGACGACTTCCGACGTGTCTACTATTGGCGCGATCAGCGGCAAGGCGGCGGCTTCGTGCGCCTCGATGACGTCGAGCGTCTGTCGCTCGCGCAGGCATGGAAGTCAGTCACCGATAGAGCTGCCGGCGTCACGCTGCATGGTCGGCCGAACGGCCGAGTCACGTTCGGGAGTCTGTTCGATGATTGGCTAGCGCGACATGCCAAGCCCAACAAGAAGAGCTGGCAAGCCGACGAAGATTTATACGAGCGACACGTCAAAAAGCACCTCGGGCACGCGATCGTCTCGGGGCTCAAGCGCGGCGACTTTGTTGATGTGCTCGACAAGATCGCGCGAGCGTCGAGCGGCATCCAGGCGAACAGAGCGCAGGCGCTCATCACAGCGGTGCTCAATTGGGCTGTCGCCGAGGACAAGATTGACGATCACCCCGCGCGCGGCATCAGGAAGCGCGCAAAAGAGAAGTCGCGCGAGCGTGTGCTTTCCGCCGATGAGCTGAAGAAATGGTGGGCAGCATTGGACGCGAACGTTACGGCGCGCACTGCGCGACTGCTCAAGCTGCTTCTGCTGACAGGGGTTCGGCTATCGGAGGCGTGCGGCATGGCCCGCGCTGAAGTGCAAGGCGACCTTTGGGAGATACCCGGCGAGCGCACCAAGAGCGGGTTGCCGCATGTGGTGCCGTTAGTACCATTGGCGGCAAAGATCATCGCTGACGCCATCGCAGAAGTAGGCGAGTCCGCATTCGTGTTCCCCGCCTTCGACCGTCACCGCATGATGGAGCAGCCGGTTACGCGCCACGCGCCGGACCACGCATATGCACGCCTCGCGGCGAAGCTCGGGTTCGTCGACGCGGACGGAAAAACGAACACCGGCATACACGACTTGCGCCGCACGATGGCGACCAATCTCGGGCGGCGCGGCGTGTCGACGGAGATGATTGACCGCGTTCAAGGGCGTGGCACGCGCGGCAGCAAGGTCAGCGGCATCTATAACCGCTATGAATATCTCGACGAGCGGCGCGACGCGCTTGAGCGCTGGGGGCGCGAGCTCTTGCGGATCGTAGCGAGTTAAGATTGAATCCCACGACGTAAGCCGAGGGCCGGTGGATGACCGATGAGTTCATAACAATACGCGCGAGCGAACTGCGTGGCTTAAGGGACGAGCTTTACAGCGCTCGTTACACGATCATCGAGTTGATGTCGGATGAAGTTGCCGCGTTGCTCAAGTCCTATTCAAACTGCGAGTCAACAAGGGACTTCCACAAGTGGTGCGCGGGGACTGCAGACAAGCTTGCCTCGATGGTTCCACCTGAGTGCATCCGGCAAAGCTACTCCGAAACCCGCGCCAAATGCCCGTTGTGCGGAAGCGTGGGTCACGGGCCGTTTGCCAACGGCTTCGTTCTGCCCGAGGGCATGCGACGCCACTTCACGGGCTACGGCAAGGCCCGGCATTGCCCCGTAACCGAGGCCGCATTTGGGCTCGGCAGAGATTATGTTAAATGGCGCTATGGAGAAGCAGAGGCGCAAGCGGAAGCTGCAGCGCGCGCAGAAGAGGATCGCAAGTTCAAGCAACGTCGGTTGGTCGAAACGCTTTACAAGCTTGATCCCTTTGAGGAGCCAAAGCTCGTGGATGAGACTTGGCTATGGTCGAACGAAGCGAGGGACGCCGGCCAACTCGTATGGGCCGAGGAGCGGCTTAGACGGCTCGGCTTCTCGGTGCGCACAGAGGACCGCGTTAAGACGATTTCTCTAGACGCGACGGAGTACGTCGTTTTTGCTGATCACAGACTCTGCAAGCGAATCGACTTTGCTGTATTTCGCAAGCCTCTAAAGAAGGGGAGACGCGTTCAAAAAGGTAGCTTCTTCCTGCAAGACGCATGGAAGAATGATTTGAGCGGCAAGTTTGAGAAGGCATTGCAGGAACAGCTTAGGCACCTTGGCATTGGCGCCCGTCCTGACCGCCCAACAGCCTCTTGACCACAGACGGCGACAACGGCTTTCCGTTCGCCGCGACGTGCCCCTTCCCCGCCAGCGATTTCGCGATCTCGCGGTAGCTCATGCGCTTGCCCGTCGTCGGGTTGGCACGTCGTAACCGACGTGCCAGCGCCAGCGCGTCAGGATCGGCGTCCGCGAGCGCCTTGCGGCCCCCGCAGCGCCCCGTCTCGGCAATCTTGCGATCGCGTGCGCTCTTGAGCTTGGCCACGAGGCGAGCCTTCTCATACTCGGAGAAGCTGCCCATGATTTGACGGATCATGGTGCGGCCGGGGTCATTGGACGCCGTGAGATCGTCGCCACTCGCCGTCAGCACCGTGACGCCGGCCTTGCGTAGTTCAAGGATGCCCTGCTCCTGCACCATCAGTTCGCGAGCGAAGCGCGATGCGTCTTCCACGATGACCGTGCGCACGCCGTTGCCAAGGATGCGGTCCATGAGGGCTGACCAGCCCAGCCGCGAGCCAAGCTGATCAGCACCGGACACGGCTTCATCGTAAAACCAGTCTTCGGGCGCAATCGCATAGCCTCCCGACTTGCAGAAGCGCTCGATCGCGGCACGCTGCCGCTTGTCCGAGTCCTTCTCGTTTCCGACGTTGGCGGCGCTCGACGTGCGCAGGTAGCCGACTGCGTGGATTTTCGTCGTGTTGCGTGTCGTTCGTTTCGTCGTTCTTCCGGTCATTGCTGGCGACTCCGATTGAAAGTGTTCTGATTGCTTGAGCAAAGAGAACACGAGTCGACACGGTTCGCCAAGCGAAATCAGCTGCTTGGTGCAACAACCTTAGCTGAGATGTCGGGGAGCTTGGGAAGGGCCGCAGCGAGAGATGCGACCCCGGCGCCTTGCGGCGCCACACGGCCGGTGGGCCGGCCGCTTGCTTCTCACGTAGTGCGTGCCGCTGGCAGCGCAAACCCCAAAACCAACGAGACGCCGACCAGCGTGTCAGCGCGGATCGGCGTCTCTGCTTTCGGGGGGTGATACGCAGCCCCTTGGGTTGGAGAACGGGTGACGATCGAACTTGTTCCCCGCCAACTTCCCGTAGGGAATCCGAAACACCCTGCCCTTGCTGCCCATACTGCGCAGCAGTAGCGGCAGCCGCACGGCGCGACCCGCACGCGCACGGCAGCGGCGCTGGCGGAGCTTACGCACCGCAAGGCGCGGGGGGCACCCCGGCGGGGGCACAAGGGGACCCACGGCGGCCGGTATGCCGGCGACCCCCTCCCCGGGCTTGAAGCAAAAGGAACCTCGGTGATGGGAACCCGTACGGGTACTGATACCAGCGCGATCGCGTACAGGGCGTAGACCGGAGGCCCGCCCCTTGTTCGCGATGGAAACGCAGCGGAACACGCGCGGTCCAATTTTTATTTTTGGCCGGAATCCTGGGGGCGTCGGTCGGCCGGGGGGCATTTGGGGAGAACGCCGAGACAGAGCAGCATGGAGCGCTAGAGCCCGCGCTATTCCACGAAGCAGCTGTCCGAGGTCCACATATCGTAGAGCGATTGGGGGTTTGGCCCTCCGCTAACTTGACGCGAACTCATCCTGCAGGTCCCGTCAGTTCTGAAGCTTATGGTAACCTCAAAAATATGACTCACGCCTTCATCGATCGTCTTTGTCCTGAGTGCCAGGGTGCCTGCTCCGAATGCTGCCGAGTTTGTGTGGTGCATGCCGCCATCTTCAAACGTTTCGCCAGCTCCGAATGGGAAGCGGATAGTGCACTCGCCGACGCATGCAACCCCCGAGGCGTCGACAGTGAGATAGGTTTTCGGAGGACCACGCCCCCAGGCGTAGATGCGCTTCCCAAAAAGACCTTGGAGCGAATCTACATCAAGCTTTGGCGCTGCTTCTGACGCCGATCCCCGCGCGCTGTAGGTCTCGATCAAGTTATTCTCGCGATCAACCAACCCAACAAAAAACGGTACACCGGGGGACGGCCCGTGCACCTCTTGAGTGCCGGCGCGTAACGAAAAATGCCCTTCTGTTATTGGCCCCGGAGGCTTACCTTTGATACCTCCTTCTGGCACTTGCTTGTTATGGCGAAACCGCCGGATGTTGTGGCAAGTAGAACTTACATCCCAAGCATAACCTAAGCCGAAATCCGATTTGTACGTGGCCGCAATCTCACATCCTTCTGCCAAGCGAAGCAGATTTGAGTGGGCGTTCGCGGGTTCCAACCAGCCGGTTAAGCTGCCAGCAGCGCAGATAAGAAATAAAAGAATCCGTGCGGTCATCAATAACTCCGCATACCGAGCCGAGCAAGCGACTCAGAAAGCAATGGCCAGCTGCCACATCTCGCCCAATTAATTCGTTTCAAGAGTATTCACCCCGGCCGCGATCGTCCGTTAATTTGACACCTTTTGTGCTTGCAGAAAAGAGCCGTATCGGCAGCGCCTTGGACCGCACACCGCCCCCTGTACAATGATGCCCACAGCATCAGCTACGGGAGCCCGCCTTGCACGAGAAGGCCCGCACCAACCACATCCGACGCCTCGCCCGCCGCGCCGGCCTGCGCGTGGCGACGCTCGACACAACCGCCGGCCGAGTCTTCGCTGTCATCGAACGCCAGCGCATCGTCGCTCTGTGTGTCGGCCACGCCGCTGCCGCGCAGCTCGTTGTAGCGCTGCCGGCTTCGCCGGCCGCGCGTCAACTGGCTGCTGCCGCATGACCGAGTCCGCTGAAGACATCCTCGACAACGCCGAGCACATGTCGGTGGACGATCTCGCCGTCACGCTGTTCGTTGGCAAGCTGTACCGGCTCAACGAGGCCGGCGTCGACATCGGCATTGAACGGCAAACGCTGCAGGACGTGCTCATGATGATCAACGAACTATTCGCGCGGCTCGTCGTGCCACCTGAGGGAGTGCCCAACTGATGGCTGAGTGGGAAATTGTGGAGTTGCCGAAACGCGCTGCCAAGTCGGCCAACGAGGCGGCAAAGCCGAAAGCGAACTTCTTCGACCAGTTCGACGAGCCAACAGGCAAGCCCAAGGGCAACTTCTTCGATCAGTTCGATGCGCCTGGGGGGCAGGGGACGATTGTCGGCCTGCCTGCCAAACCTACAGGCACGCCCATCGACATCAGGGCGCCGGACGGCTCGATCGCGCGCTTTCCAGACGGGACAAGCGACGACGTCATTAAAGGCGTGATGCGAAAGCAATTCGGCGCTCCCACTGGCGTGGCCGACGCGCCCGCTGCTGCCGAACCCTCGAAACTGCAGGGCTTCCTGACCGCGGCCAAGCAGGCGCTTGGCATGGAAGTGTCGGCGGAAGAGAAGGCCAACGAGGAGGCGGCGCGTGCAGCCATAGTGCAAGACGCGAAGCGCGAGGATTGGCGCGATACGCTGCTTTCCGCTGACGGCGCGAGGCTCGTCGCGCAGGGTGTCACGCTCGGCGCGGCCGACGAGATTGAAGCCGGCGTACGCTCGCTCGGTAGCGAGACCTACGACGACGCACTCGAGTCTGTGCGCAGCAGCGTTGCTGCCGCACGCGAGAAACCCGGTGCATTGCCGATTGAGATGGCGAGCGGCTTGCTGGTGCCGGGCGGGTACATGGCCCGCGGCGTGGCGCAAGCGCCTACCTTCGCGCGCTCAGTGTGGGCAGCAACGAAAGCAGGCGGCGCGCTTGGCGGCGCAGCCGGTTTCGCAGGCAGTGAAGGCGCAGCCGAGCCCGACGCGTCGATACTCGACCACGCCGCAGAGCGCGCCAAGGGCGGCGCGTTCGGCGCCACGCTCGGGGCCGGCCTAGGTGCTGTGTTGCCGACCGCTGGCGGGGCAGCGCGCTTCGTCGGCCGCGTCGCAAAAGCAAGACTCGGGGTTGGCGACGAGCAATACGCTCGGGAGGCGCTTGCCGCTGCACTTAGCAGCGAGGCCACAGCCACGGGCCGCACTGCCCCGGCGATAGCCGACGAGCTTGAGACCACGGGACTGCCGCTTGGGCTCGCGGGTAATCAAAGCATCAACGCACTGGCGCACAGCGCTGCCGAGCATTCGCCTGTGGCACGGCGGCAGATGATCGACATGATTGCCGATACCGAAGGCGGTGCCGGTCGACGTGTCGAGCGCGCAATTGATGACGTGATGCAGGGCGAGCGGGCCGGCGACACCGCGTACGCCATCAACGAGTCGAGCAAACTCAACGCCGATCGCGGCTATGAGCGGCTGTACGGTCGCAACGCGGTGCACGACATGGGCGCCGTTGTCGATGTCGATGCGCCCACGATGCGCGCCGCCGTAGCAAAGGCCAACCGTTGGCTTGCCGACGAGCACGGACTCGCTATCGACGACGTGTCGGCCATGACCATGAAGCAAGTCGACTACGTGAGTCGAGCTTTGGATGACGCGGTGGACCGCGCGTTCAAATCGGGTTCGGGCCAGCACGGTGCTAAGCTCGCTGAGCAGCGCGACGCGTTCCTGCGCGCAGCGTACAAGGCGAATCCCCACTATCGCGACGTGCGCGCCGCGTACGCACGGGATAGCGACAGCCTGCGCGCTGTCGAAGCGGGCCGCAGCGTAAAGCTCAAGGACTCCGCCGAAACCGAGGAGTTCGTCCATCAGCTCGGCGAGATGACGCCACGTGACCGCCGAAATGCCCAGCTCGGCGTGCTGCAGAATCTGCGTGACAGCGTGCGCAACGCCGCCGAAGCGCCGAACGCCATTCGCAGCGTTGCCGAGAGCCCGGCACGTGCACGTAACCTCGCCGACATCATGACGCCGCTTGCCGACGAAGTTGCGCCGGTGATGGGCAACCATACTCGGCGCTCGCTCGAGGCCCTTGCAGACGTGTTTGAACGCGAGGCGCGCGCCGTGCGCGGGGCTCAGGCGTTGAGGCAGGGACTTCCAGACTACGAAGGCGGGCTGCGTGGCCTGCTGCAAGGTGTCGATCCTGCGAGCGTAGCGGTGCAGCCGAAGGCAACCCTGACACGCGTCGCCGCCCGCTACTTGTTGGACGATATGAATCCGCGCCGGGCCGCGCTGGTGGCCGCCCTACTCCGTGATACCGATACGGCACGCATGGCCGCTGTTGCTCGTGCGCAGCTCGCGCAACGCGGCGTTACCGTGGGTGATTGGACGACGCGCGCCAACGCCGCGTTGGCGGCGATGCAGGCGAGCTTCCAGGGTTATCGCGAGCCGCAGCAGTAGTGGCTTGACGCGAGGTCAGTCAGCCGCTTTTGAATACCGAAAGATCGAACAGCGCGACTAGTACTACGACAAGCGCGATCCATATGTTTCGCGATAGGTCGTGCATGTGCCTGACACCTTCGACCTGATCAGCCGGCACATCCTTGCAGTAGTAGACCCAATCCAGCCAGAAGTAGATGGGCGGAATCAGCGTCCACGCTCCGACGAAAGCATACTTCGCAAAATCGGGTGCTGCGGCCCGAAAACGTAGTGCGAAGATCAACGACGCGAGCCCTAGGAGCGCAGCAGCCCAGCCCATGTGATTGTTGAAGGCATCGCGTGTCGCGTTGATATACTTCGACGGTCGTTCCGGCGTGGAACCCTCGGCCATAGCCAATCTCCATATCTGCGTGCTGAAAGAGAATATCAGCGCACAGAACAAGCGCATTGGCAACGGTCTCTGCGGCTTTCGGCCATGGCTGTACTTCTGCACGGGCCACAACAGCGGCTAGTGGCGTAGCCACCGGCTGCTGCACAGGGCGTGCGCTCTATGTCAGGCGCCAGCTTGTGCTGCAGCACCGGCTGGTGGGAACGGGCATATGTCGTTGAAAATTGCCTTGGCGTGCCGATACAGAAACTGCAGCGAAGCCGCGCTCGGCGGCACCGGTGCCTCCAAGGTGAGCGCGAAGTCGGTGTGTCGACTCGTCGCCCGCAGCAGGACGTGAGCCCCTACGCGCCAGAAGCACGCCGTGAACGGCTCCGCAAACACGGTGTGAACATACCCCGCTTGAATATGACGCACCGCTTCGTTCAACCAACGGGGTGGCTGCCCGTCTGCCGTTGGCATGTCCAGGTGATTCGGGTCGGTGATGAGGCTACTGATGGGCCGCAGGCCAGTGGGCGGTAAGGTGCTGTCCAAGATCATCGGGCGACGCTCCGATGATCGTTGGCCGTGTCAGCGGCGATGGCCGCAAGTACGGTGTCTCGCACAAACGTGGAGATCGTCTTGCCCTTCACCCGCGCGTGGCGGCCGAGCGCGGCGGCCTCAGCGCGGCGGAACCATGATCTCACGGGCGCCGAAAGCGCCAGTTTTTCGGGTTTCTTGGGTCGAGCCATTTGTATCTCCGTTCCTCTTGAACTGAGACCATTATAGCGGACCGGCTTTCCTTTTCGCTTGGACCGCAAAAGCCAATGGCCCCGCCTTAGAGAGCGGGGCCATTGTTTTTTGACTGACCAACCTTTGAGGCCGTTCGGGATCGCAGTGCGGGCGTTCCCGCAAGGCCGTGTCGATCTCCGACCGTGTTTTGGATTATAGCGCATAAGGCCAATAGAACAAGCGTAATACGCGGGTTACGCGGATCGGAATACCTAACATGATAAGATAGGGCGAGTCTGGATTGGCCGCCGTGGTCGATCCGATTTTGCCGACTGACCAAATGAGGCGTCCCCGTGTTAACAACCGATCGACTCGCGTCATTTGACGCCGAGCCCCCGCGTGCCATTCCGCCGAGCACCGTAGCCGCAAGCGATTTGAGTGAGGCTATCAACCGGCATTTGGCATCGCGGCCATTTCGCGTGCCTATTCCTCACACCGATCGCCTTGTAACCATCGTTGGACCGCACGACTTCTCTTCGTGCGTCAATGGCCCGTCTTACGAGCTGCAGAAGAGTTTTCGATGCGCGAGCGCCGCGCACCATCCAAGCCACCCACGTGGAACTTGGGACGGCGTCTGCGACCCGAGCGCGGGCAGATGGGAGCCGGCGTCAACTGTGCACCTTGGCGCGCACGCGTCGCGCGAGGTTTGGCTTGACGAGCTGCGCGACTGGACAATGCTTCTCGACATGCTGGCGACTGAGCCGAACGCCGCGCTGGCGCTTGGTGTGTTGCGGCGTGACGCGCGCAGGGACGCCTCGGCAGGGCGTTGGCTCTTGCCTGACAAGCGCAGCCGCTATGAGGATCTCCCCTCGCGATGGCTCGCTGTCGATCTTGACCATGTGTCGGGCGAGCCCGAAGACGCGGGCGAGACGCTGCCTGACTACATAGCCGAGACTATGCCCGAGCTATCGGGCTGCGCATACGTAGCGGCGTTCACCAGCTCCGCCGGCATCAAGGGTGCGCGCGTCCGGCTCGTGTTTGAACTCGAGGAACCGCGCACGCTGGCTGCGATGCGCAGCTTCGCGATCGGCGTGAACACGCGGGCCGGGCACGAAGTCATTGATGCCAGCGTTTACACGCCGGGCCATCTCGTGCTGACGGCGGCACCGCGCTTGTTCGCGCACGTTGCGCAGGGCAATGCGGTCCGCCTGCAGTCGCTGCCCCGGCCGGTGCCCACAAAGGCGTGGTTTGCCGGCGGCGATCTCGCCAGCATCCCTGATGCGCTAGTAACAACTGTTACTGCGGCGTACGTGCCCACGGCGCAGCGCGGCGAGTCGCTTGGAAAGGCCGCTGCAGCCGAGCTGCTGCAGGCGCTTGGACCCGGCTCGTACAACGTCGGCATTCACCGCTGGCTTTGCCACGCGGCCTTTGTGGCGGCAGATCATCGCGCCGACGCGGCTTTTGACGCGGCTGTCTCGGCCATCCAAGACCGCATCCGCGAGACAAGCGACGCTGAAGGACTCGAGCGGCGGCTACGCGTGCACGGTAACCCGCGTGTCTTGCGGCGCAAGTGGAATGCCGCGCGTGAGCGTCGAGCCGCCATGCTGCGACCCGCGATTGGCGTCGCATCGCCGCAAGCTGCAACGGCTGCCCCTGTGCCCGCCATCGCCATCAACACGGCCGGCGCCGCCGATCTTGCTACGCTGCCCGCTGCGGCATGCACTGCGCAAGCTGTGCCGCCGCTAACCATTGACGCCGTGCGCTCACAACTGCAGGCCGATGTGTGCGCCGAAGCCGACAAGATCGTGCGCGGCGCCGAGCGACACGTGCTGCTCACGCATGCGCCGGGCACGGGCAAGACGACGGCGCTGCTTGCCGCTCTACACGCCGGCCGACTCTGCAGTGACCTTACGCGCATCCGTGTGCCGACGCATGCGCTCGCCGAGGAACTTGTAGCCAAGCTCAAGGCGCATGCGCGAGGCCTCGCGCCGAACGGCATCTACTTCGACACCGACCTTGTGGCTTCGATCCGGCACCACAAGGGGCGCTCGCAACCGGGCATGTGCACCGATGCGCAAGCGAAGCCGAAGGCGGAGCTTGCCGAAAGCCTGGGTGTGTCGGTCAAAAAACACGTGTGCGCGAACTGCGATACCGGCAAAGCCGGGAAGTGCGCGTGGCTCGCGCAAGACGACGACGAAGACAGCGGCGTTATTGTCGAGGCGCACCATGTTGCCAATGGGCCGTCCAAACGTCGCGCCGATCTGGTCATCAACGACGAGGGCACAATCGGCGCCACGATCCAGTCAGGCAGCGACACCCTCCACATCGCCGAGCTCGGGAAAGCAGCCACGATATACGCCGTGCGCGAGGGCAACATGCTTGGCGCTCCGCTGGGGCGCGCCACGGTAGAACTGAGCACCTACCGCAACGAATTGGTGAGCGCACTCAAAGCAAGCGTGCCGCGCAAAGAAGGCGAGGCGGGCAAGTTGTTAACCCAAGGCATACCCTCGCTTGTGGCCGAAGCGACGTTTGAAGCACGCAAAGGCAAGCGCCGCGAGAAGCGTACGGGCACGGGCGCGGCGCACGCAGCGGAGCTTGAGACTCAACTTCAGGCGACTCTCTACGCACGCATTGCCAACGATAAGACGCCCGGCGATAAGCGTGCCGAAGCTGTTGCTCTGTTGCGAGCATCGCAATCGGCGACGCGGCTTTATCGGGCAATCGACGCGTCGGCGCGGCGCAGCTACGTGTTTGGCGTCGCTGTCTACTTCCAAGGCCGTGGCAAAGCGCGTCTCGTGCGCGCCAAGTGCGTCACGCGTAACGCCGAGCCGGCGGCCGTCGCGTCAATCTCATTCGACGGTACCGCCGATGTAGACGTGTGGCGCGCGCTTGTTAGCCCGGCCGGGGCTGCTTTCGACGGCGAGGTTTACACCGCGGCGCCTGAGATACCCGCTGGCGCGCTCACGGTCTTCCGTTACGGCGACAAGGCCGGCGCGCGGGCTGCAATCGTACCCGACAACGCGCCGAGCGCTGGCGAGCTTGCGGCGGTCGAAAAACGCGACTGGCTCATTAACCTGCCAGCGTGGGTTAAGACGACGGGTGCGATCGAGAACGTCGAGGATCAGCTGTTGATTGCCGACGTGGCCGTTGCCGAGCACAAGCTGAAGCGCACCAAGCGCAAGAAGCGCGCCGACTCCTACCTCGATACGCTCTGGCGGTTCGTGCTCTTTGAGGCCATGCGTCGTACGCCGCGCGCCGTACCCGTCGCCGGGCAGCACGTCTCGGTGCTGCTCATTGCGCAGAAGGCCGCCGTTGATCACCTGCGCGCCCTTGGCCTGCCCGACACGGTTGCGACGGCGCACTTTGGCGCCCTTCGGGGACTGGATGCCTTCCGTGACGTGCCCTGCTGCATTGTCATCGGCCGGCCGCGCCCGTCCGACATCGATCTCGAGTTAACGGCCGAGGCGCTGCACTCCCATAACGCGGCGGTGACTGAGATACACCGGCAGCCGGCGGGGTCTTGGTCGGAACAGCATCCGGATGCCCTTGTGGGGGCCGTGCAGCGGGTTACCGCTGCCGCAGAGGTGAAGCAGGCCGTCGCGAGGATTCGGCCCTACGACCGCTCTACGGGGCGGGAATGTGTGGTTCATGTATTCGGGTTCTATGACACGGGGCTGCCGCCCGAGCTGGTGCAGCTGCGTACGTGGGCAGACGCCGAACGTTCGCCGGTCGAGGTGGCGCTTGCTTGTGGCGCGGTGTTCTCTGATCCGCGCTTGAATTGGCAAGCCTACCCGAAGCTGTTCGCCAAAGGCGGCCGCGTCGGGGATGACCAGCGCCGGGAGTTCGCTGGGCTGCTGGCAAACCTGGCTCGCGGACTCAAGCGCCAGCACGCAAGTGCTGTCGCCGGGGTTGTAGCCAGAAACTTCCCCTCTATCCCTATTAAGAAAGTAAGAGAGGGGGGATTCATGGATTCCCTGTTACGGGTAGAGGGGGAGTTTTCGGACGCCCTGGCATTTGCTGCGGACGGGTCTGACAGCGACCCGACCCGCAAGCACAAGCTGGTCAAGCTGCGTGTGGGCAGCACGCGAGGGCCGGCGGTGACGGCCATAGTCGATGCGGGATGGAGCAAGGCTGACGTGGAACGCCGGCTCGGCTGTCAGGTGACGGCGTGGAGGGACGTGGGGGCTGCGTCCAGTCGTCCACTGCAAATCACCGCGTCGCAGTAGACCCCCAATAACCGTGGCCATAGCGTCGTCGGACGGAACAGCCATGGTGGTTCAAATGAAGCGCACGGCTCACGTTGCACCTCGCACGCTGTTCGATGAGTGCGGAGAAGACACCCCAGCCTTCCATGCCTTGGATGGCGGGGTATTCGAGCAAAACCAGAAGTTGGCCGTGGCCTTCAGCAGGGCGATCGCGGCCTGGTCGGATGCCGAGGTGATGCTCGGGAATGTGCTCTCGCAACTCCTTGGGGCTCATTCCGAGCCGGCCTTGGCGATCTTGCATACGCTTAGGAACAGCGGCGCCCAAGAGAAGGCAATCTCCGAAGCGGCAGCATGCCTCTTGGATGTTGATGACCATTGGTTGTTCTGCTGTGCCATGCGTGTCGGAATGAAGCCCGTCGAGCTTCGGAATCGACTGGCGCATGGCGTCGTGGGTGTTGCGGACGGGTTGTCGGACGCCCTTATTATCGCTCGTCAGCAGGACATGCAGCTTTTGATGATGCATGCGTTCCGCAATACCCGAGGGCTGACGGGGATTTCGAAAGCCGAGATCAAGAGTCGCACCCGAGAATTCAGCAAACGCGCACTCGTGTACCGCGCGCCGGACCTTGAACGCGACCGCGCGAAGTTCGAGCAGTCAATGTCCATTTTCTTGAATCTGTCGGTGCTTTGTGCGCGCCTACATCATGGCAAGAAGCGAGCACTTGATGAGCTTCATGCGGTGCCAGAAATCAAGGCGTGCGTCGAGAAGCGTGCTCGGGAAATTGCGAAGGGGGAGCGCAAGACGCAGAGCAAACGCCGGGACTAGGCGGCAGCCAGGAAGGCGGGCGGGCTTCCTGACGACTCCGCGCGGGTGACTACTGCGCGCCGTCCAAGCCGGGCTCAAGCCGCATCGACTTGACGACTAACTCGCGCAACTGCTCAAGCAACCCGACGATCTCCGCAACGTACTCTTTCGAGTCGTCGAACTGCGTGCGCCCGAGCTGCAGCATGCGCTCGCCAATGAGATCGCACGCGATGCCGATGCCGTGGCAGCGGGTAGATTCCAGGGCGGCTGGCGCCGCGTCGGCGGTTTCGCCGTCGTCCGCGCTCGTTTGCAGCGCGCGCGTCGGCTTGCCATCCTCGATAAGGATCGCCGTTTCGCCGGCAGGCGCAGTTATTCGCTGCACCACGCCATCTTCGATATGAATACCAATCAGCCGTTCCGTGCTCATGCATCTTCTCCATTGTTTCTAGCAAAACCATGGAAAGACTACGTGATTCACCGCTGATGGCACAAATAATATATATAAATCAACTGCTTGACGGATTGTGAAGCAGTCAGAGAAAGAATTGCAATTTGCACAGCAGAAGTTCAATTTGCGCAGCATTGGTGTTTTGCAAAACTGTAGCGCCAACCCCTAGGCTATAGGGTGAGAAAGCAAGCGTTTATTGCGGTGTTTCTGCGAATAAATGCCGAAAACCGGCGCTTTCGAAAAGCAGCCTGCAGTACATCACCGTATTCGGGGCTCTGGCTGCGCCCCCGCTCGCATAGTCGGCTTCGCGCGAAATGTGGGATGCGCCCGGCAGTCGGTCATTAAGCCGACTCAGCTACAATATGCGCACGGCGCCAAGTCCTTGCAGGGACTGGCGCCGCACTTGCCCTGAATCCGAGTGACCGGAGATCAAAGCCATGACTACCTTCAGCACGCTGCGCGCGTGCAATCAAGCACGCTTTGCGCCTACACCTAACGGCGCGTCAAAGCCCTCGCCATCGCAGCCTGTTGCGCCGACAGCGGCGCAACCAACTGCAACCCCCGAAGCCAACAACCCGATACGCCTCGCGCTTTTGTGCGCCGGCCTGCTTCTCGCTGCCGTCTCGATAGCGCTCGCCGCGCAAGCGGGCTGGCATCGCGGCGCATCCCTGCCCGAATCGGTGACGTGGGCAGCTGCCGGCGTCGCGCTCGCCATCGTGTCTCTGACGGCGCTGTCGGCGGCTCTTGCGAGCCACGGTACAGCGCGCAAGGCTGCGCTCGCCACATGGTGTCTATCGCTCGCCTTCGTCATCGTCGCCGGGCTCGGCAGCCAGCACGGCGGGCGCGAGTTGGCCACACGCACCGATAGCGCGGCTACGGGGGGCCGTGCACGCCACCAAGCCGCATACGATCGCGCGAGCGCCGAGCTTGCGGCACTGCCCGCTGCGCGGCCTGTCGGCGTGCTCGCCAACGAGCTTGCCGTGCTGCTCAAAGACACGCGGCTGCAGAATTGCAGCGGCTGGCTTGAAAGCAAGCGGCTGCGCACGATCTGCGTCGAGAAGGTCGAGCCGCTGCGTGCTGAGCTTGAGACGGCGAAAGCGCGCACCAAGGCGCAGCAGGCGATGGACGACGCCGCTGCCGCGCTCGCGGCCCACAAGCCCACTACGCCCGCCAACAGCGACGCAACCGCCGTGGCACGCTATCTCGCCGCCGTGGGCCTCGTGCTCCCGGCCGATCGACTCGCCGACCTCATTTCGCTTCTGACCGTCATAGCGATAGAGCTTTGCGGGTCTGTCGCCATCGCCTTGGGCCGGCGGCAGTGCATGGCTGACGCGCCGGAGGCGCTACAGCCAGCCACTGCGGACTCGAGTAGCTGCGCAGCAAGTCCATCCGTTAACGCCGAGCCCGAGTCCGTGCCGGCCGCGCCTGAGTCCACGGCGCCGGACCAGCCCACGGAACGGCCGAGTCCACGCGGCGGACCGGCGGTCGGCGACGACGCGGACCAGCGTCGCGCGCGTGTGGTCCAGGCGTTAATGGCGGGTGCGTTGGTGGGCACGCAGGAGTCCATCGCGGGGCGGCTCGGGCTGCCCAAGACCACGATGCGCCGGCTGGTCGAGACGGACGCGCGGTTGCGCTTGAGCGTGGGGCCGCAGGGGTCGCGACTTGAGTTAGGCACTGCGTAAAGTGGCGGATAGCGATGTCATTCACGAGCGGAGCGGAGCCAATCACAAGAGCCGATGCCAAGGCCGGCCCCCCACCGGCCTTTCCTGGTGCGCGGCAAGGTTTGGAACTTTGGGGCGATGCCGGCTTTGGTGGTAAGGCGATCCTTGTCGGGAGAGTGAAGCCATGGACGATCAGGGCAAGCGCAAAAGCACACGCAAGCGAGTGCTGAGGGGCGGCTTGATCATCTTCAACGACCGGCGCTCTACGCTGTCATGCATGGTGAGGGACGTGTCAGACACCGGTGCACGGCTTCGCGTAGCTAAGGACGCAGCCGTACCCGATCGCTTCGATCTTTTGATAGACACCGATGGTTTGGAAGCGCCTTGCACCATCGCGTGGCGGAAGGGCGAAGATGTGGGGGTGAGGTTCGACTCTGCTCCAATCAGGGCCGGCCCCAAAGGGCGCCGGTGACCGACCGCAAAAGCTGGATCGCGCACGCACTCGCCGCTGCGACTCGCCCGTTTGCTCTCGCGGAAGCGGGCGGGCGCGACTTCGAGGTTTTGAAAGCGGCGGTGTTGGGCGGGGATGGGCGCGACCAGCCATAGCTAGTCCGCGAGCCAGAACAGCACGCCCGTGACGGCGGCGATCAGTAGAAAGAGGCGCGCGGCGTTCCACCAATGCATCAGTGCTCCTCAATGTTTCCGCATTGAGAACGGTTACCTGTCTTTTCGTTATCGGGCTTGAGTGCCGATGCATCATCGCGCTGTTCGTCTTCGGCGCGACGAAGGTGCTCAAGCGTCAGGGCTATGGGCAACGGCAGCCGATCCAGGTCTTTATCGATCTGGAGACGCAGCCTGTCGCCTATCGCGTGTAGATCAATCGTCATACGAAGCAAATGCGAGGGCTGGCACTAGGTTCCCTCGACATACGCCCCGTTGCACGATCTGTTAGCGCCGACACGAGCCGCGCGAAGTCTCTCAGCACCATGCCGCCGCCGTGCTCACGCACAAGCCGGTCGCGCCGGTATCGCCCGCGCTCCAAAGAAGTCACGTTCGCCTTCATCGCATCACTTTGCAAGGGTTGAAGACCATCGGACTAAACGTTCAGCAGCCTTCCCGTTCCAGCGTACCAGTGATTTTGAGCACGTTGACTCGCTCGCCCGCACTAAGTGGTGTTTTGGATTTGACTTAGCCGAGCCAAGACCTAAGGCGTGTGGATGACCAAGCTTGCCAATTACATTGGCTACCTTCCGCTCGGCCGCTCCTACAGCGAGACCGAGCTGCGCGCCCTACAGCTAGTGTTCGATGAAGCGCGCGCGAGGCTAGCTCTGTCCGACACTGACCCGCGCCGCATCCGTCTCGCCATGACAATACTGGAGCTAGGCGAGCGTCACGGTGTCCACTCTCCCAGCGCACTCCTTGAAATCCTTATTCTCACCTTCCGACTGCCGCGCTAGCTGTCCGCACGTTGTTGTCTGCGCGGTGCCGTGCCCGCAACAAGGATGGTGAGGCAATCGCCTGGTGGACATTCCTGTCTGCGCGCCCCATATTGCTTTCATCACCGATCGTGACTTGGCCGCGCGGTGACTGAGAGATGCGTGCGCTCACGCCAAGTGAGAGGAGCAACGCCATGCCATTCCCTAGAAAACCTGCTGGTTTCAGCCCTCAAGCGCTGCGGCTGCTCGATGTCGCGATGACCCGCATGTGGCTCAAGCAAGTAGCGATTGGAGCGTCAGCACGGGACGCCGATGCAGAAGTTCGCGCCTCGGTCCAGGAAAGCATGCGCCGTCTCGATGAGCTGGGCATGCAGCGGCGCCCGAGGAAATCGAGAAAGCCGGAGAAGCGAATGTCTGCGCACAGGTACAGGACGGGCCAAGATGTGATCTACCATCCGTCCAGGAGGCTGGAGGCTTCGGGCCGGTATAAGGTCGTCAAGCAGCTTCCGCTTGAGGATGGCGAATTGACGTACCGCATCAAAGCCGCAGGTGAGAACTTCGAGCGAGTAGCCAAGGAAAGCGAACTGACGCGTTCCTAGGAGGTGCGCATGACGCCCTTCAACTACATGGTACCTGCCGAGCTATTCCCCGCGAAAGCCCGAGGCATGGGGAGAGGACCCGTCAGCTACAAGCGCTTCGACACTGCAGCGGATGCTATTCGCTTCGCTATGGAGACTCTCGATCCGGCGCTGCTATCCGGCGCGATTTTGGAAGTCGATGAACAACGGTTCGATGGCATGCAGGTTCGCCGCTCGGCAGCAACGCTGTCATACTCCACACGCCTCGCATAGAGCTGGCTACCGCTTCGCGTTGACTATGGGCCACGCGAACTCTCCGAGCGTCGCGGGACATATCAACGCCTCACACAACGGGGCCGCTCGTATAAAGTGCACTACTTCTGCAAAGACCTAAGCCTCTGTCCGCGCGGTCACAGCTTCCGACGCGACAACAAGGATTTCAACGTCTACTGCTTTGCTGAGCGCGAGTACGCCGAGCGTTTCTAGGCTCGGTTCGGTGGGGAGATGCACGACGCGGCGTTAGAGCCGCGACGCGATCTCGTCCGAAACCTATTCCGCGTGTCCGACAACCGCGCCGCGTACTTCGAGCCGAAGGGCGTGAAGCCCGCGACGTGGTACTGGTTCGCAGTCAATGGTGATGACCCGCGTCCCCTGTTCGCTTTCCCCGGCATCTGGCGACACTACGCGGGGCCGCTCAAGAAAGACGGGCCATCGGTCGAGCTTGACGTGTATTCGATCATAACGACGACGCCGAACGATCTGACGGCCTCGATCAACCACGAGCGGATGCCCGTGTTGCTCACGTCAGAGTCGGATTGGGATACGTGGATGCACGGGACGGCGGATGCCGCCTACGCGCTGTGTCGTCCCTATGCGGCGGATCGGATGCGCGTCGTCGGGTCGGGATTGGAGAGGCGGGATGCTGGCTAACTCGCTACCTGCTTCACAGCGAACTCGTGGACTTCGCCAGCGAACTGCACTTGTACGACGTACTCAGAAGCGCCCTTGGTGGCCTGAGCCGGTTGATCAAGCACAACGGTGCCGCCGTACCATTCGCCTGGAAGCACAGTGTTGTCTTTCAAGATCGTCTGCTGCAAGGCGCTCAGATTGCGCTCTCCTTCAATGCGCAGCTGCTCGAAATCGGAAGCCGTTTCTGCGTTCGCCGACTGTTGAGCGATTTGCGCGCGAAGTGGATCATAGGTTGTGGCCGAGTAGGTTCCGTATGCGTGTCCGGCATAGCCATAAGTGTTCACGCTGCCCGTGGAGGTGACGTAACCGGCGTTGGCAGCCGACATTGCTCGCCCCACACCGGCTAACGCAGCGCCGAATGCCTGCATCGCCTGCTTGTTCTTCTCTTCCTGCACTAGTTCGTCGTAACGATGCACGCGTACTGCGACTTGCTTGCCTTCGACGCTCTGACGGGCCGAGATCGAGGACTCGAGGAGGTCATGAGACGCGCCACTCATGTTGTTGACGACGATCGTGAACGCTGGCCTCGCGCTGCCGTCGATAACGCGCGAGTTTGGCCTGAGCATCACGACATGCTGCTTGCGCGATACCAGCGCGGGCACGCCATCGCGAATGATGGACTCTTGTCCCGGCGCAGCCGCCAAATGGATCGTCTGCGGTTGTGAGCATCCGGCGGCGATGAGCGCTAAGGCGCACGTGATTGCGTATCGCAACAACATTGTGTCCCCCCAATATTCATGCGTGCAATGAAGGGGAGACTAGATCCGTTCACGCACGAGTCGCAATACGTGCCGCAATCGGCGGCGCCAAGCTGTGCATCATCGCGGCGTACCGGCAGTCAAGTTATTCCGTAAGCTGTTGATTCACAATGCTCATGGCAACGGCGCGTCGATCATCATCCGTGCCGCCCAACAGTGCGTCCGCGTGATCTCCGCAGACGTGTCGCGCGATCGGCAGCAGCGCGGGCATCAGCCCGGCCGCAACAACCATCGCCGGCACTTGACCGAGCCGCGCGAGGTCGCCGGATGTAACCGGCACGTTGACGGACACGAGCGAGCCGGACGGCAGTTCAACCCCGGCACGGCGCGCCAACTCAGTGAGGGCGCCGGAAAGCACATCCTCAAGCTGTTCGGGCTCGAGTTTTGACGGATCGGTCACTGCTCTGTCACTGATAGCAGCGATCTGCTCGGCGTTCCGCTGCTCAAGCCAATCCACGATGACCGACAGTCGCCAGCGATTCTCTTTGGTGGGGATTCCGTCCGGCCTGGGGAACTTGCTTTGCGCCATCAGGCGCTGTATCTGACGCCTATCCAAGCCAGTCGCTTCGGCAATTTCGACATAGCCGACGTATCGGGGCAGCTCTGATAGCGCAGCGGCGTTGGCCTTGGACATGTCACCGACCGTCACTGATTTGCGGCCATCCCGCAAGCTCGGGTGCACACCAGTGACAGGGCAGTGACGAGGGAATTGACAGTGACGAGCCGCAGCGGCTAAGTCATTGTAAAAATTGGTAAGCCGCCTTAGCTCAGATGGTTAGAGCGCTAGATTGTGGATCTAGAGGTCCCCCGTTCGATCCGGGGAGGCGGTACCAACACAACCGACCTTTCGTTCGCGGAGCGTTCCTGCTCCAGCATTGCGGCCAGATCGCCCTCGACGGCGAGGCGCAGCTCTTCTCCCTTTTGTGTCGGCATCACGATGATCTTCGTGATCAGCTCGCGCACAAGCCCCACCGCCACACGGCCCGCCTCGTCGCCTTTAGTCAGCGCGGCGCGGATTTGCTCCACCTTTTGTCGGTAGCGCTCAGCGGCGCGCGGATGCAGCGCTAGTGTTTCGTCCTCGATGGGGGCTGGAGTGCGGGCCAAGAGCGCCGTGCGCGCCCGCTCAAGTTCGGCAACGACTGGCGCCACATCCAGACGTCCGAACGTGGGCCACGAGCCGACTTGTGATTGTTTGTGTCGAGGACGGCATAACGACCAAGCGGACAAATGCTCTTCTCATTTCAGCAGCCACCCATCGGAGGAAACTGGACGAGACCCCAGCCGAAGATAGGATCGCGCCCGGGCGCACCCAGGTCCTTGGCGAGGTTCTGCAGGGTTTCGATCATCATACGCCTGTCTCCACCGGCTTGCGCCTTGGTGATGGCGACGGCCGCCGACACGAACGGTGTTGCAAACGAGGTCCCGCTCGCGAGACGCGAGCTGCCGCCAAGTGCCGCGACGGGAATGCCGATCCCAGGAGCCGAGAGGGCTATGTGATCGCCGCGCGCCGACAAGCGCGAGGCTTTGAGGGACTGGTCGACGGCTGCGACGGCGAACACGCCGTCATAGCGCGCTGGATATCCGCTTCTGGCGCCCGATGGTGGACCCGCTGCCGCGACGATTGTCGTGCCGCGATCGGCAAGCCGGGCGACGGCGCGCTGAAGCAATGGATTTTCGGGTCCGCTCAAGCTCAAGTTGATGACGCTTACGCCGCGTGCCGCGAGCACGTCCAGTGCCGCTATGAGATCAAAGGCATCGGTGGCATCCGAACTGCCGGCGCGATGAAAGATATCAACCGCGATCACCGTTGCGCGCGGAGCGATACCGACAACGCTTGATCCCGGTTGCCCGACGAGCAGGCTGACAACGCCGGTCCCGTGGGCTCGGTCCGAAGGGCGGCGGTCCGCTCGCCGCACGGTCTCGAGCTGGATCTCGGCCCCGGCCAATGCGGGGTGCGAAAGATCGACACCCGTGTCGATGACGCCGATCGGAGCCGGCAGAGCGCAGGTCAAGAAAGCCGTCGTCCAGTTGGTGAGGGCGAACGGCTTGCAGTTCTCGCCGCACGGTTCGCCCTGCGGCCGATACGTCCCGACCGGTGAGCGCAGGAAGAGATCGTTGCGCGCGCCGGTGGCGTCGGGCGCGAGCCGGGAGACCTCGCGTAGGGCTGCCGTCGGGCCAAGTCCTTGCGGGGCAAGAACCCGGCTCACCCCTTCTGCGAGCAGGTCGGACTGGGCGACCTGCGTGACCAGGAAGCCGCGCTGCGTCAGCGCGTCGACGTCGTCCGGCGTCAAGCCCGAGATGATGAGCTCAGTGCGCTCGTCGTCATCATCGTCATCGCCGTCATCCTCATCATCGTCGTCGGCCCAGGCGATGGAATGGATGCCTTGCACATCCACGAAAGGCGCCGCGACCAGAATTCCGAGGAGGATCAGCAGCAGCAGGTTCTTAGGCAGGTCCATCGTGATTGAGCCTTCCGTAACCTTACGTCGTCAGCAGTGCGGAGCACGAGAATACGCTCCAACGTGTGCAGGAACTGGGGAATGAAACGCTCGGCTCAGCGTTCCATTCCCGATGCTACGATAGATGGCCCGCAATGACTGCAGAGGACGACGATCTCAGACTACAGATGGTGGCGCTCCTTCCGCGGCTGCAACGTTTCGCGCGAGGGCTGGCCGGCTCTCGGGACGCGGGTGACGACCTCCTGCAGCAGGTCTGCGAGAAGGCCCTCTCGCGACTCGACCAGTTCGAGCGAGGCACGCGTCTCGACCACTGGCTGTTCCAGATCGTGAAAACGACCCATATCGACCGCGTCAGACAACAGCAACGCCAGAGAACTGCGGATTTCACGGACGACGTCGTGGCGCTTGTGCCGTTCGACGCACGGATCGAGGAGCAGACCATGGCGCGCCAGGAGTTGGCGCGCGTACGGGAGGCTGTACAGGAGCTTCCGGAGGAGCAGCGCGAGGTTCTGATGCTCGTCGTTGCGGACGGCCTGTCCTATCAGGACGCCGCGGAGGTCTATGGCGTGCCGCAAGGCACCATCATGAGCCGACTTGCGCGGGCACGGCGCAAGCTGGCGCGCGCAATAGAAACCCCGCGGTCACAGGCGGCACGCGAAGGGAGGACATGCTAGATGACCCGCCTCACCGATGAGCAGTTGATGGCTTATGTCGATGGCGATCCGTTGGGTGCGGCTCCTGAGATTGCCGAGCGCATGCGTGCCATGCTTTCGGCCGAAGAGCAGAGCGCACTCGACGACTTTCGACGCACGGGGGAGCTCGTGCGGCGCGCGTATTTAGAAGACGCAGTGGAGCCGCCGCCCCCTGCACTGGTTGCACTGATCCTGGGCCATCAGCCCGATGCGAAAGGTGCGGTCGCGCCTCCAGGGTTCACGGGAGCGGATACGCTGGCCGACGTGATCGCGATCAAACCAAGGTCCCCGCTGCCGCGTTCTGCCGCGCGTCTGGGTTTGGCCATGGCCGCGTCCCTTGCGGCCCTCTTTGCGGCCGTCCTCCTCTGGTCGATGCCGAGCGATCGGACCGACATCGCGCACGATCTCGTGCCGGGGCCCGTCGAAGCTGGGAGCGCGCTCGCAAACGTTCTTGAAACACAGATGTCCGGGCGTCAGGTGGCCGCTGGCCGTTCGTCGGATGGTGGCGACCATCTCATGGTCGTCGGCACCTTTCGCGACCGGAACGCCAGCATCTGCCGCGAGTTCGAGACCCTCGATGTCGACCTCGTGCCGCGCCTGGCGGCGGTGGCCTGCCGGTCTCAGGAGACAGGGAGCTGGCGCGTGGAGGGCATGGTGGCCATTGCAAGCAGGGACGATGGAGGCGGAACCAGCTTCGCGCCGGCGGGTGCGCCCGAACAAGAGGCGCTGGCCACTCTGATGTCGCTCCTCGGGGCCGCGGAAACCTTGAAACCCGAAGAGGAGCGGCGCCTCATCGAAAGCGCGTGGAAGTGACCACGATCGTCAGCGTATTCGACAAGGCTGTCGTGCGATCCCTGGCGCCTTGGCTCGGTTTTGCGACAGCCCTGCTCGCGGGCTGGCTCGCGACGCATGGCTTCGAAACGCACGAACGCTTTGTCCTCGTGATCTATGTCGGTGCGCTCGCCGCCTGGTGTCTCGGCCTGTCCGAGGACTGGATCACAGGGGCGCTAGCCGTCGCATCGATGTGGGCACTCGATCTCATTGCGGCCGCTGATATAGCCGCCGCCGCTTCCCACGATCTCGTCTGGCTGCTGATTGCGGCTTACCTCATTGCGTTCGCAATCCGCCGCGCGGGATTGTTTGATGTGCTGAGCAAACTCGCGTTTCGCCGGACGATGGCGGTCTCATCGCTCACCTATCGTGTCACGGCGCTTGTCGCGGCCACGGCCTTCGTCTTCCCCGCCACGTCCGCGCGCGCAGCTATCCTGCTCCCGGTGCATCGCATGCTTGCGGAAACGGTTGCGGACGAACAGACGGCACGGGTTCTCGCGCTGCTCATTCCGAGCGTTGTTCTCCTGTCGGCCGGCGGCGTGCTGACGGGCGCTGCGGCTCACATGGTCGCCCTCGAAATTATCGAGACGGCCGGTGGTGCACCCTTCGGCTACTTGAGCTGGCTGATAGCCGCCCTCCCCGTTGCGCTCGTCACCAGTTTCGCGGCGGCGTGGCTCGTCCTGCGGCTCTTCCTCGATCACGAGCGGCGCCATCGGATCATTGCAGCATCCTCTGAACCCCGGCCGATGCTCGGGCCCGTGCGAGCGGGAATGCTTTGGGTCGTCGCCGCGACGGTTGCCTTGTGGACGACCAGCGGGTGGCACGGGGCGAGCCTCGCGGCAGTGGGGCTCGTGGGCGCCTTCTTCCTCGTGATGCTCGCGACGCGACTTCAGTCGCTGGCACTTGGAGACATGGCAAGGGCGGTCGACTGGAAGCTACTTGTCCTTCTTGTTTCCACGGTCCTGCTGGCCGGCGCACTGGTCGCGTCTGGTGCCGCCGGGACAATCGCTTCGGGGCTCATGGCCGCAATACCTTCATCGGTTCTGTCCGGCGAGGCGGCCACCGTCGCACTCGTCGCCGCCGTCTCCATGCTCGCGCATGTCGTCATTCCCTCGCGCAGCGCACGCGCGGCCGTCCTGATGACCGCGATCGCGGTTCCCCTGTCCCAGACGGGATTCGACATCGCGCCGCTCGCGCTCCTCATCGCGCTAGGCACGGGCTTTTGCCAGTTGACCCCCTATGGCGCAAAGACGCTTCTCATCTTCGCGAGCGGCACGAATGTCGCGTCGTTTCGGCGCGATCTCCTGCTGCTCGGCATTCCGCTGTTCGCCATTTCGTGGCTTGCTCTCGTCGGATTTGCGCTGCTGATCTGGCCGTCCATCGGACTATTTTCCGGGCTTGGCGGGAATGCGATCGGCAGCCGGGCGTTCATTCCCTGACACGGTGAGATCGGTGAGGGAGACAGCCCTATGGCATTCAACATTCTCGTTGCGCCGAGCGGATTCAAGGAGGGTCTCGACGCCCGGGACGTGGCAGCCTCGATCGCGCGGGGTGTTGCGCGCGCCCTTCCGTCCGCGAGCATCGACATTCTGCCGCTGATGGACGGCGGGGAAGGCTTCACGCGCTCGCTCGTCGAAACGACCAACGGATTGCTGCAAAGGATGCACGCGACCGATCCGTTCGGGCGGTCGATCGAGGTCGAGATCGGGCTACTGGGTCATGCTGCGGAACGGACGGCAGTGATCGAAATAGCGGCTGCCGCGGGGCTGCGGCTTGTCGCACCGGCCGAGCGCAATCTTGCACGCGCCTCGAGCGCCGGCGTCGGCCACATGATCCGCCACGCGCTCGACCTCGGGGTAACGCGCATTCTCGTCGGCTGTGGCGACAGCGGCGTCAATGACGGCGGGGCGGGACTTGCACGCATCCTGGGTGCGCGATTCCTCGATCGCGACGGCGAGGAGATCGGCGACGGGGCGCTGCCGCTCAACCGTCTGGCACGGATCGACCTGTCCGGGCTCGATCCGCGGCTTGCGGCGTGCGAAATCGAGGTCGCCGTGAACTGGAAGAATGCGCTCACCGGACCGCAGGGTGTCTCACGCGTCTATGGTCCGCAAAAAGGCGCATCCGCCGATCTGATCGATCGCTTGGACGGTGCGCTACTGGTCTTTGCGCGATGCGTGCGTGACGCAACAGCGTGCGATGTGGCGGCGATGCCGGGAGCCGGCGCCTCGGGCGGCATCGGCGCCGCCCTGGCAGGCCTCTGTGGTGCGTCGTTGATTCCGCGTTTCGAAGTGGTGAGGCGCTATCTCCCCTTCGACGAGAAGCTGGCGGCAGCCGATCTCGTCCTCACGGCGGAGGGCAGCATCGATGCCCAAAGCGCGCAGGGAAAGATCCCTGCCGAAGTGGCCTCGCGGGCACGCGTTCTCGGGGTTCCTGTCATTCTTCTTGCTGGCAACATCGGACGCGACGCGGATGCGATCCATACAACCGGTATTTCGGCGTACTTCTCGATTGCTGAAGGCCCAATGAGCCTGGAGCAGTCCATGCTCAACGCGGATCGCCTTCTTGAAGCCTCCGCCGCTGAAGCGGTACGGAGCTTCCATGCCGGGTTTCATGCGGCATCTCGCAATTGCTCGAACCTGAATGATTTTTTGACGCGCAAGGGCGTCTGTCAAATTGTCGTAGGAATACGTGGAGTCGCAAACCCGATGACTCAGAGCTGGGAGTGTTTCTCTCGCCGCCAGTCAGGGCGCTAAATTGCGAAGCAACTCCGCATGAGAGCTGCCATAGATCGAAACTCGCAGCCGCATTCGCCAGTTTGAACAGGACCTGATTTATCCACCGAGCAAAGCCCGCAAGGGGCCTTGCAAGTTTCCCTTATCTGCACAAGCATGAGTTCTGATGAAACCCGTCAAGGTTGTCAAGTTCGCCACCGACATCACACAACGCAAACTGCAGAATGCCTTTTGCACCACCGCGAGTGTAGATCGCGCAACGCGCGCCAATCTGCTTTGCATCGAACTCACCTCTCGGGGGTTTCGCATCCACTGCTCCGACCACCAAGCCTTCCACTTTGATCCGTCCGGTCGGCGAAGGAAGCGGCATGGGCACCGCTATCTGCGCAACTCCCTTCAGCAAGGCATGCGCCCGCCCACGCGCTCGGCGAAAGCCTAAGAACCCCCGCCAGTGGGCTATCGCTTGATCGACTGGCGCCAAAGCTCTTGGTGACCCTGAACCGAGCAGTTGCAGCATGCGTGGCAGACCGACGAACGCGACGCCGAGAAAGCGGTCATCTCAAGAGCCATTGTTGTGGCTCCGGATTTGCAATGCCCGATGGTGCGCAGCGCCTCAGTTGGCGGACGCCGTTTGCAGGGACTAGAAAGATAGCGAAGTGAGAGCGACAGAATTGAATACCGAAGACGAAGTATCGGGACGGACGCCCGCAGCCGCTTCCGTCGCGCTCACGTCGCAACCGTGCGAGTTTGGCATGCTACGACGGCCGAATTGGACCTTGGCGAGCGAGACACAGTCCGAGGGCGCGCCATAGCGTTTGTTTCTCGAATGGCTTGTCAATGCGCGGTTTGTTCCTGTCCTGCTGCCTCAGCGCGCTTTCGCCATAGCCGGTGGCATACATGAACGGGACCCCAGCACGATCCAGCTCGTCCGCGACCGGTGCGGAGGTCTGGTTCTTTCCGAGATTGATGTCGAGGACCGCCACGTCGGGAGGGTCCGCCTCCAGCAGGCTCATAGCCGTAGCGACATCATAGGCAGGACCGACGACGACGCAGCCCGCCTCCTCGAGGATGTCGGTCACCAGCAGGGCGACGAGGGGTTCGTCCTCGACGACCAGCACTCTCTTTCCGGCCAGGGTCCGGGTCACTATGCACCGTCCAATGGAAAGGCCAGCTCGCAAAGCACGCCTTCGTCCGAGTAGCTGCACGAGAAATGACCGCCAGGCCGCGCGGCCAATGACTTGAGAAGCTTGGTTCCAAATCCCGTATCTTGAGGAGCCGCGCAGGAAAAGCCGCTTTCCCTCCACGAAAGGCGGAATATGGGCGGATCGCCGCCGTCGACGCTCCATTGCATACTCACCGAGCCATCGGGGCGGGCATAGGCGCCGTACTTCACCGCATTTGTCAGGAGCTCGTGCACCGCGAGCGATATCGAGATCGAATCGCGCGATGACAGAATGACGTCGTCCCCGTCGAGCACGAGCCGGCTATCATGAATTCCATGAGGCTTGAACAACGCCTGGAGGATTGCAACGAGGCTCGCACCCTTCCAGCCCGTGCGCGTCAAGAGATCATGGCCCGTGGCGAGCGCCTGAATGCGCGGAAGGAAGCGATCCTTCTGGTGGCGGTCGGTCAAGCTCTGGACGGCGATCGATTGCACCATGGCCAGCATGTTCTTGACGCGGTGGTTCAATTCCTCGATCAGCAAGTTGCGGGCCTCTTCCGCCTGGCGCTGGTTCGTCACATCGACCGCAAGACCGGTCATGTAGCCGGGCAGTCCGTCGGGGCCGGGAACGTAGTTGCCCTGCTCGCGTATCCATCTGAGCGAGCCATCGGGCTTCCTGACCCGCAGCTCGACCTCGTAGCGTCCGCGCTCGGACACCGCTTTGCGCCATGCCTCTGCGACAGCGTCCCTGTCGTCGGTGTGAATTCTTGCGAACCACTCGAACGTCGGACACGAGGTCTCGACCGGTTCGAGCCCGAGTATGGTGTTGAGATCGCCATCGGCGGTACTGATTTGTGTGCTCAGGTCGTGGCGCCACGTTCCCATGTTGGCGGCGGCGAGCGCTTGGCTCAGTTGCTCCTCGCGCTTTCTCAGCTGTGCCGTTGATTCCTCGAGCTCGGCCGTGCGCTCGGCGACGACCTGCTCGAGTCCAATGGCAGTCTTTTCCAGCTCTCGCGCCTTGCGGTAAAGCTCGACGAAGATCTTGACCTTGGCGCGAAGGATTTCGGGTACGATGGGAACGGACACATAGTCGACCGCGCCGAACTCGTAACCTTTGATATGGTCAAGATCACTGGAAAGCACTGCCGATACGAAGATAATGGCGATGTCCTTGAAACGCGGGTGCTCCCGAATCATCTCTACCAGCTGGAAGCCGTCGAGGTCAGGCATGCATACGTCGACCAGCACGACAGCGACCTCCGACTTGAGAAGAACTTCGAACGCGTCATTGGCCGACGTCGCCGAGATCAGGTTCTCGTGCAGATCCCTGAGAATCGCCCCGTAGCTCAGCAGCTTCGCCTGCTGATCGTCGACCAGGAGGATGTTGACCGCCGGCCGCGCCGGCGCGCTCACCTGTGCAGCCACATTCTTAGCGACGCGAGAAGCTGATCTGTATTGACTGGCTTCGCGAGGTAGTCCGACGCTCCAGCTTCCAGGCATTTCTCACGATCCCCTTTCATTGCCTTCGCCGTCAATGCGACGATCGGCAGGCGTCTCCATTTTTGCTCGGCGCGAATGGCGTGCATGGTCTCGTATCCATCCATCTCCGGCATCATGATGTCCATGAGCACGATGGCTATCTCTGGCGTCTGTTCAAGACGCTCGATCGCTTCTCGGCCGGTCGTCGCTGTGATAACCGACATGCCGCGCCGCTCGAGCACGCTGCTCAGCGCAAATATGTTGCGCGCGTCATCGTCCACGATCAGGACCGCGCGGCCTTCCAGCGCGTCATCGGACAAGTGCAAGCGCTCGAGCATGAGCCGTTTTTCGGTCGGCAGATCGCTGACCACGCGGTGCAGAAAGAGGGTTGTCTCGTCGAGCAGCCGCTCCGGGGATTCCACACCTTTCACGATGACGCTACGTGCCATAGCGTGCAATTTCGTGTCCTCCTCGGCGGAAAGCTCGCGTCCCGTGAAAACGATCACTGGGATATCGTTGTGGTCCCGCCGAGCACGGATGGTCTCAATAACCTCGAAGCCGCTCATGTCAGGCAGTTTCAGGTCCAGCACGACGCAGTCGAACTGGCCGTTACTGAGATGCTCGAGGCCTTTGCTGCCGGTATCCGCCACCTCAATGTCGATGTCGTCGTTTCCGAGGAGCTCCGTGATGGCGAGCTGTTCCGCGGGGTTGTCCTCGACCACAAGCAGCCGCTTGCGCTTTGCAGCACTGAAATCCTTGAGGCGCTCGAGTGCTGCGCCGATACCTTCGGCGGAGGTCGGCTTGGCAAGGAATGCGAAAGCTCCCTGTGCGAGCGCGTGCTGGCGGTCATCGTCGAGCGTCACAACCTGTATGGGAATGTGCCGCGTCGCGGGGTTTTGCTTGAGCTGATTCAGAACCGACCACCCCAGCATGTCGGGTAGGAAGATATCCAGGGAGATCGCATCCGGATTGTGCTCGCTGGCAAGCGCGATGGCATCCGCGCCGCGGTGCGCGACAATGGCCTTGAAGCCCGTGTTTCTCGCCAACTCCACAAGAATGCGCGCGTAGTGGGGATCGTCATCGACGATGAGCAGGACGCTGTCGCCTGCACGCAGATCATCGCGATCATCGCCGACTTGCTCGATGGGAAATTCCGGAAGCCCCATGGCTTTGGCGTCCACCAGAAGCGCGAACTTTCCGGGCTCGATTTCTGCTGGCGCATCTGTCGGCGGAGCATAGCGCTGAGGAAGGAACAGCGTGAACGTGCTGCCCCGCCGAGGCGTGCTGCGCAGGTGAATCTCGCCCCCGAGAAGGGCCGCAAGCTCGCGGCTGATGGCGAGTCCGAGACCAGTGCCCCCGTACTTGCGGCTCGTGCTCGCGTCGGCCTGCTGGAAGGCTTCGAAGATGATCTTTTGCTTGTCGGGCGGAATGCCGATGCCGGTGTCGGACACCTCGAAGGCAAGCACGGCTGGCGCACTATTGAGCGCATCATTCTCATGGCTCCAGCCCTGGGTGACCTTGGCCACCTTGAGCGTCACCCCTCCCTGCTCGGTGAACTTGAAGGCGTTGGAGAGGAGGTTTTTCAGCACCTGCTGGAGACGTTTGGAATCCGTATAGAAGCCCCGCGCAAGGGCGGGATCGACGGTAGTCTCGAAGCTCAGGCCCCGGTTTTCTGCCTCGTGCCGGAATGGACGGGCCAACGAGTCGATGAGCGTCGACAAGTAGAGCTCCTCTGCCTCGACGGACACGGTTCCAGACTCGATCTTTGACAGATCGAGGATGTCGCTGATCAAGTTCAGGAGATCGCTGCCTGCCGCGTGGATGGTCTTGGCAAACTCCACCTGCTTTTCGGACAGATTCCCGTCGACGTTCTGGCCCAGCTGTTGACCCAGGATGAGGATGCTGTTCAACGGCGTGCGCAGCTCGTGCGACATGTTGGCGAGGAACTCGGACTTGTATTTGGATGTGAGCGAGAGCTCCGTCGCCTTTTCCTCGAGCGCGCGCCTTGCGTGCTCGATCTCCTGGTTCTTGGCCTCGACCTCCACGTTTCGCTCGGCAAGCTGTTGAGCCTTCTGCTCGAGCTGCTCGTTGGTGGTCTGCAATTCCGTCTGCTGCAACTGTAGTTCGCGAGCGAGCTGTTGGCTTTGCGTCAGCAATCCTTCCGTCTGCATCGTTGCTTCGATGCTGTTCAGCACGATGCCGATGCTCGCGGTTAGCTGGTCGAGGAACGTGAGGTGCACCTTGTCGAACTCGTAGATGGAGGCAACGGCGAGGACCGCCTTGAGCTGGTCCTCGAACATCACGGGGAACACCACGACGCTGCGTGGCTTTGCCTCCAGCACGGTCGTCGAAATGGTGGCGATGTCATCAGGAATGTCGTTGACCTGGATGGCTTGCTTCTCGACCGCGCACTGCCCGACAAGGCCGTCCCCGAGCTCGATTGTTGCGGGGTAGCCCCGCTTGGGATCGTCGGCATATCTAGCGAGCAACTTGAGGCGCGGCATCCCATCTGCGGTCATCTGGTAGATGACACCCTGCTGTCCGCGGACCAATGGCACGAGTTCCGACAAGAGCCTGCTGCCCACCGTGGCGAGATCGCGCTGGCCTTGCAGCATTCCGGTCAGGCGTGCGAGGTTGGTCTTCAGCCAGTCCTGATTGGTGTTGTGATCCGTCGTGAGGCGGAGGTTGTCGATCATCGTGTTGATGAAGTCCTTGAGCTCGGCGACCTCGCCGCGTGCATCCACTTGGATCGAGCGCGTCAAATCTCCCTTCGTGACCGCGGTGGCCACCTCAGCAATCGCTCGCACCTGGATGGTGAGGTTGTCGGCGAGGAGGTTCACGTTGCCCGTGAGATCCTTCCACGTGCCGGCGGCACCGGGAACGTTCGCCTGACCGCCGAGGCGACCTTCGACGCCCACCTCACGCGCGACCGTCGTCACCTGCTCTGCAAAAAGGGCAAGCGTGTCGGTCATGTCGTTGATCGTCTCGGCCAGCGCCGCCACCTCGCCTTTAGAGTTGACGGTAAGGCGCTGCTTGAGGTCGCCGCCCGCGACAGCCGTCACGACCTTGACGATACCGCGCACCTGTTCGGTGAGGTTGGCCGCCATGACGTTGACCGTATCGGTCAAGTCCTTCCAGGTTCCTGCGACACCGGACACCTGGGCCTGTCCGCCGAGGCGTCCTTCGGTGCCCACCTCGCGGGCAACGCGGGTGACTTCCGACGCGAAGGCGTTGAGCTGGTCCACCATGGTGTTGATGGTCGCCTTGAGCTCGAGAATCTCACCCCGAACATCAACCGTAATCTTGCGCGAGAGATCGCCGCGCGCGACCGCCGTCGTCACCTCGGCGATGTTGCGCACCTGGGCTGTCAGGTTGCCGGCCATCGAGTTGACGCTGTCGGTGAGGTCTTTCCATGTGCCCGCGACGCCTGGCACGACGGCCTGGCCGCCGAGACGGCCCTCGGTGCCCACCTCGCGCGCGACGCGCGTCACCTCGGCGGCAAACGACCGGAGCTGCTCCACCATCGTGTTCAGCGTTTCCTTGAGCGACAGGATTTCGCCGCGCACGTCGACCGAGATTTTCTTGGAGAGATCGCCCTGGGCGATGGCCGTCGCCACCTCGGCGATGTTGCGCACCTGGGCCGTCAGGTTGCTGGCCATGAAGTTGACGTTGTCGGTGAGATCCTTCCACGTACCCGCAACGCCTGGCACCTGGGCCTGACCGCCGAGCTTGCCCTCGGTGCCGACCTCACGCGCGACGCGCGTCACCTCGCCGGCGAAGGCGTTGAGCTGGTCCACCATCGTGTTGATGGTGGCCTTCAGCTCGAGGATCTCGCCGCGGACGTCGACGGTGATCTTGCGCGAAAGGTCGCCCCTTGCGACGGCCGTCGTGACGTCGGCGATATTGCGGACCTGGGTGGTGAGGTTCGCCGCAAGAAGATTGACGTTGTCCGTCAAATCCTTCCAAGTGCCGGCGACGCCCGGCACGTTGGCCTGGCCGCCGAGCCTTCCCTCGGTACCGACCTCACGCGCCACGCGCGTCACCTCGCCGGCGAAGCGGTTGAGCTGATCGACCATCGTGTTGAGCGTTTCTTTCAGCTCGAGGATCTCGCCGCGCACGTCCACGGTGATCTTGCGCGACAGGTCGCCGTTGGCGATTGCCGTCGCCACGTCGGCGATGTTGCGCACCTGGTTCGTCAGGTTGCTCGCCATGGAGTTGACGCTGTCGGTGAGATCTTTCCAGGTGCCGGCGACACCCGGCACCTCGGCCTGGCCGCCGAGCTTTCCTTCGGTGCCGACCTCGCGCGCGACGCGCGTCACCTCGGCAGCGAAGGCGTTGAGCTGATCGACCATCGTGTTGATGGTCTCGGCGAGTTGCAGGATTTCACCGCTGACATTGACAGTGATCTTTTTCGAAAGGTCGCCGAGCGCAACCGCGGTCGCCACCTCGGCGATGTTGCGGACCTGACCTGTGAGGTTGCCCGCCATCGAGTTCACGTTGTCGGTTAGATCCTTCCACGTACCCGCAACACCGGGCACCTGGGCCTGGCCACCGAGCTTGCCCTCGGTACCGACCTCGCGCGCAACGCGCGTCACTTCGCCGGCGAAGGCGTTAAGCTGATCGACCATCGTGTTGATGGTCTCCTTAAGCTCGAGCACCTCGCCGCGCACGTCGACGGCGATTTTCTTGGATAGGTCGCCATTGGCGATGGCCGTCGACACCTCCGCGATGTTGCGGACCTGTGTCGTGAGATTGCTCGCCATCGAGTTGACGCTGTCGGTCAGATCCTTCCAGGTGCCGGCAACACCTCGGACGTCGGCTTGTCCGCCGAGGCGGCCTTCGGTGCCGACCTCGCGCGCAACACGCGTCACCTCGAAGGCGAAGGCGTTCAACTGATCCACCATCGTGTTGATGGTCTCTTTGAGTTGAAGGATTTCTCCGCTGACGTTCACGGTGATTTTTTTCGACAAGTCCCCACCTGCGATGGCGGTTGCGACCTCGGCAATGTTGCGCACCTGGTTGGTGAGGTTGCCCGCCATCGAGTTCACGTTGTCGGTGAGGTCCTTCCAGGTGCCGGCAACGCCCGGCACTTGCGCCTGCCCGCCAAGGCGGCCCTCGGTACCCACCTCACGCGCAACGCGCGTCACCTCCGAGGCGAACGCGTTGAGCTGGTCCACCATGGTGTTGATGGTGTTCTTGAGTTCGAGGATCTCGCCTTGCACATCGACGGTGATCTTACGGGACAAGTCGCCGCGCGCCACGGCCGTCGTGACTTCGGCGATGTTGCGCACCTGCGTCGTTAGGTTCGCCGCGAGGAGGTTGACGTTGTCGGTGAGGTCCTTCCAGGTTCCAGCGACGCCGGGCACGACCGCCTGCCCGCCGAGCCGGCCCTCCGTGCCCACCTCGCGCGCGACGCGCGTCACCTCGGCCGCGAACGAGCGGAGCTGGTCGACCATCGTGTTGATGGCTTCCTTGAGCTGCAGGATCTCGCCGCGGACGTCGACCGTGATCTTCTTCGAAAGGTCTCCGTTCGCGACCGCGATCGTGACATCGGCGATGTTGCGGACCTGGGCCGTCAGATTACTGGCCATGGAATTGACGCTCTCGGTGAGGTCTTTCCAGACGCCAGTAACCTCGCTTACCTGCGCCTGGCCGCCGAGCTTGCCGTCGGTGCCCACCTCGCGTGCGACGCGCGTCACCTCGGAGGTAAACACCGAAAGCTGCTTGATCATCGTGTTGACGATCGTCGCCGAACTCAGGAACTCGCCCTCGAGCGGCCGGCCGTCGACATCGAGGCGCATGGTCTGCAAAAGATCACCCTGTGCCACCGCCCGGATGGTCCGCGTCACCTCCGCGGTCGGCCACAGCAGGTCATCGATCAGCCCGTTGATGGACGACTCCATTCCGCCCCAGGCCCCCGCAGCAGCGCCGATCCTGACGCGCTGCTTCGTTCTTCCCTCACGGCCGACAACCTGGCCGACCAGGCTCAGCTGGTTCGCCATCAGCTCGTTGATCGCTACGATCTCGTTAAAGGCGTCGGACACGCGCCCCCATTGATCGGGCCAATCGACTGGCAGCCGAACACTGAAGTCACCCTCGCGCACCGCCTGCAACGCGACGAGGAGCCGGCTCAGTGGGTTTTCCCTCACGCGCGTCTCGAATGAGACCAACTCTTCCATCGGTGTACTCCCAACAATCACAGCAGAGCGAGTTTGAGAGGGCGCTTAGGGCAAGCGGCGGTTCTTATGGGCAATTGCGACCATGATCAGGCCGAAGGTGAGAAGGCGCATGACGTAGTAGAATGGTTCATCCTCCTCGCCGCCCTGGGTAAGCCCCAGGGCAAAGCGGGCGACGGCGTCGATTGCGAACGCGATCGCGAAGAAGACGAAGAACATGTCGGCCGTCTGCCGCCAGAAGCGGTAGAAGAACAGCGCGGCCACCAGCGAGGCCATCGCCACGGCACCCAAGAGCACCGCGTTCGCCGAGTTTGTCATTCCGCCTCCCACACCAGTCCGATGATCAGAACCAACATCGCGGCGAGAGCCGTCGACGTTCGCCAAATCGAGAGGTCCACGTCGGGAAACATGAGCTTGTCGGCAACGAGCAAGAGGTTGTTCGCCGTAAGCCCGGCAAAGCACAGGCTCGCCCAAAACAGCAGTTTGTAGCCGCCGGCCTTGTAGGCGCGCCAAAGCATCATCGTGCACAACAGCGCCATAAGCGCGCATAGCGAATAAATGGCATCGACGATCATCCGCGATCCCTTTTTAATCTGAAGGCGTTGGCAAACTCGCGGATCCGGCTAGGTGTGTGAACAATAGCCGTCACGGCAACGAGCGTGTTCTTGTGGGCCTCGGCAAGACCTGAGACGAGATTCTCACGCTCAGGAACGAGGGCTTCGTACCTGTATGTTTCGCCACCGCCCTGAATGAGGTCACGCTCTCTAAGCCGGCGTAGCAGCTCACTGGCGTCCGCTTCGGGAATATAAAGTCTGCCCGCCACTGCCGCCGCCGACCAAGCCTGATCCGTCTCGCGCCGTAGGAGAAGCAGCGCCTCGATCATGCCGACCGAGTCGAAATGAGAAACGATAAAATTGTAGATAGCGGGCGGAATAGTCTCCGGCATGCATCCCCCCGGGGCCGGGTGTCAACCCCACCCAACGCACCGCGAGGCATTTGGTTCCGTGCCTCAATTTTTTTACTTTTACGGAGCGCCCGCGTCACGCCGGAATACCTAAGGAGCGTGCATGGCTGGCTGTCGGCACTGTCTAGGCCTAGTCGGGCCGATACTCCGATTCAGGCACGACCACATAACCGCCTTCGCCGGTCGAAGCTCCATCGGCGCCGCCTTCCTCCTGCTCCGCCGCATAACGATCTTCGGGCGCGGTCGGAACACGCGCGGCGGGCGTGTCGGTAGCAGGATCTGCAGGGCCAGCGTTGCTGGGTGCCGGTCGTTGGTTTCGCTCATTGTTGGGATCGGCAGGAGATGCGCCTGACGATTGCGCGAGTGTAGCGCTGGAAAACATCATCAAGCCGAACAGGATCGTGGCGATTCTTTGCATCGGAGTCCTCATTGAACACGTGTGACCCCCGACCCAGTGTGACTTCAATGCCGAGCAGAAAACATTGTTCCACCCACACTGACAACCGCTTCAGAGCCATTGGAACGCGGCGTAGGAAATTTCTGAGGAACGCTCGTGCCGCTGTCCCGTTGTTGGAGCAACGACAAGGAGACCGAAACATGAAAACAAGAACAGAGATACTCGGCGCTGCCTGTTTAGCCCTATTGATCGCGACCCCTGCCGCTGCCGAACCAGATCGTGCTGGTCGAGAAGATCGCGCCGGCCCGCCGGCCGCAAAAGCGGAACGACCGCCGAGTTTCGATCGCGACGGTTCTGACCGCCGAGGCTTCGATGGCGATCGGCGTAGAGGTGCGGACGCACGCATCGAGCGTCGCGACAGACCTGATGGATCTCGATTGCGCACAGGCCGGCGAGACAGAGATTTCGTTGTGCGCCACGGACAAAGGCATATCTGGGGCGGCATCACCTTCTATCTCAGCGACGGCTATTACTACGGAGAATGCGGGTGGCTTAAGCGCCGCGCTATCCGTACTGACAGTCCCGTTTGGTGGAATCGCTATCGCCGCTGCCGCGACTTCTCGTAGCAAGATCTAACAGAGGTGCCCTATGCCAACGAAGCGCCGGCCCGGTTTCCCGCGTCGGCGCTTCTGATTTTTGGGGCGATACACGCCCTTGAGATGGACAATGCCGTGGCGTGCAGAAAGGTTTCGTTGGCGCGAATTTGGCGCGATCTGCACGCCTCGACTCGCGCGGAACCACACATTTTCGCGCGCGTTCCAGTCGGAAGTCACGAGGAGCGCGTCATGACCAGCAACGGTAAGAAAAACAAAACCCCCGACAGCGCTACCGCCCGGGACGCGGCGTTGCGGGACGACGAGGCGGTCAGCAAGTCGGTCAATACAGAGAGCGACGCCAGGCACGGCACAACGTCCGTGCTGCCGGGCCCGCCGATCCCGCCCGAGATTCAAGACCAGCTTCGTAACGAACGGCAGATCGGGGAGACCAGCGGGCGGCGAGGCCCATCCTCCCAGAGACGAACCAAGGAAAACGTCAATGATTGATCCTACTGACATCAGAGAGCACATGGAGGTGGTCGGCTCCGACGGTGAGCACGTCGGTACCGTGGACCGCTGCGAAGGCGAAGAGGCCATCAAGCTGACCAGGAATGACCCGGCGGCCGGAGGCAGGCATCACTTCATCCCGATGGCCTGGGTGGAGCGCGTTGATGAACGTGTCCATCTCGCCACGTCCGGCAACGAGGTGCGCAGCCACTGGGGTTGACCTAAAACCTCATCGAACACTATTGAGCCGCGGCTCCGGCATGCTCCGGCCCGCGGTTCTATTCATTTGGGCTGCACGTTGGATTGGCCGCCCGGCTCGCCCGGAGGCGGGATGACCGGTGTCCTGCCTTCAATATCATCCGGCACTTTCTTCTCGATCTCGGGATCGATCCCCCGCGGCGGCTCGAGCACGCCCTCGCCTTCGTCGAGCTTTTCGGTGAGGGGCGCCTCGGGCTTCGATCCGCCTGTGCTCGGGTCCGGTGTTGGCGCGGGATGCTCGCTCGGCGGCTCCATCACCTCGGGCGGAGCCGATGGCAAGGGTTTCGGCGCCGTTTGCGCCAGCATCGCGGACGGCGCGATCACCAAGCCCACAGCCATCAAGCCACCAAGCGATGACAAGGCCGACCACCGCCGTGAGGTGCGCATGTCTACGCCTCCGCATGAGTGTCTCGTTAGGAGTTAAACGGCCGCGCGTCGCCGGCGTTCCGCACGCTCGTTGCCACGCAACCGTAGTGCGACCTTTGCGTTTTTCTCAGATCGCAGCCGGAGGCCAGACAGTGGCAGACCACGAAACAAGAGAGCGTGCGCGGCGCATCGCCGAGCAAGGCCGTAAAATTCAATCCCGCATCGATGCGATCGACGAGAAGCAGCAAAAGGCGCCAAAGTCCGAGAAGCCGGAGCCCATGCAGGCCGGTCAACGCAACTACCCCGAGACCCTCGACGAGACGGACTTGATCAAGCCGGGCCTCGAGAAAGACCTCGAAACGGCGCCGATGTACGAGGCCCCCGACTACAAGGGATCCGACAAGCTCAAGGATCTGGTCGCGCTCGTTACCGGCGGCGATTCCGGTATCGGGCGCGCGGTCGCCGTGCTCTTCGCACGCGAAGGCGCGGACGTCGCCATCTCGTATCTGGAGGAGACCACGGACGCGCCGGAGACCAAGCGCGCCGTCGAGGCGGAAGGCCGTCGCTGCTTGCTTCTGCCCGGCGAGATATCTGATCCGGATTACTGCAAGGACGCGGTGAAGACAACCATCGCGCAGCTCGGCAGCCTCGACATCCTCGTCAACAACGCCGCCTTTCAGGAGCACGCGGGTGACATCGGTGACATCACCGACGAGCACTTCGATCGCACGCTGAAAACCAATCTCTACGGCTACTTCTTTCTGGCTCGCGCCGCCGTGCCGCACATGAAGCCCGGCAGCTCGATCATCATGACGGGGTCGGTCACCGCCTTCCAAGGCAGCAAGGAGCTGCTCGACTACTCGATGACCAAGGGCGGCATCCACGCCTTCGCTCGCTCGCTCGCGGCGAGCCTCGTAAGCAAAGGAATCCGAGTCAACGCCGTCGCGCCCGGGCCTGTTTGGACGCCTTTAAACCCCGCCGACCGCCCAGCCGACGAGGTGAAAAGCTTCGGCTCCAGCACGCCGATGAGGCGCGCCGCCCAGCCCGAGGAGATCGCGCCCGCCTATGTCTTCCTCGCCGCTCCAAGCTGCTCGAGCTACATCACGGGCGAGCTGCTGCCGATCATCGGAGGTTATTGACCGCGATTTGCGCGCCTAGCGAAGACGGATAGACGAAATGCCGCGATCACTTGGGTCCTTTGGGCTTGTTCCGCGTCGGGGCCGTTTCGAAGCTTACGCCAATCTCGTCGCCCCTCCGCCATGCAACGGTGCAAGGCGCTTCGAAACCATCGGTTTCTATCAACAGATCGAAGCAATTGGGTACGGCCGCGTCCTTAGCTACGCGCAGCCGTGCACCGGTGTCTGACACGTCTCTAACCGTGCATGACAGCGTAGATCGCCGAGCATTAAATACAATCAAGCCACCTTTCAAAATGCGCCTGCGCGTGGTCTTGCGCTTCTCCTGATCACCCATGAAGGGCCCCCTAGTGAGAGGTTGGCATCTCTTACGTTGGAGAAATTCTCGCGTCGTCCATGAGTTCAGAGCCGCTATCCTGATCGTTATGTGCCGGTAGGCGTGCCTTGCTGACGTCGAGCTCAATCGCGAAGTGGTTCAGCGTCCTGGGGAGCTCACCTTGTGGCCCAAGGCGGTGATCGCCGACGATCAACACCTCGCGCTCTTTCAGCAGGGCGGCCAGCATGGCACATCTAGTCAGGAGCACGACGTGCCGTCCTGGGCAGCTCCGCCCGTGCCACCGCGACAAGAGCGGCGAGAAGCCGACAATGCTGATTCTATCGTTGGCATTGTCGGCCCCAGAAGGGTCCTACGTCGGGTCGTGACCCGAATCTTGCAGAAACCTAGCTAGCGCATTCACGTCCGGCTCTGCGACCTGTACGCGGGTCCTACGGCTGTGCGTTCATGCCGGCTCTTGCGGTCGTTACGCACCAGAGGCTCATCCGCTTGGAAGAGGACCTGTCCCTGTTCTAGATCAACGTCTTCGAGGTTTGGCCTCAGGCGCGCAGCGTCCGAGGCAGCCAAAGTAGCAAGTAGTCGATTTCCGGACAACGCTTCGCCCCATGAAAGCCTCCGCGGCATCCCTTAGGGCATGCGAGTTCCGATGTCGGTTCGATCTCGAACCGTCAGGAGCAGGCACTTGAGTTGCGACAAGGATGAGTGAGATGGGTTTTTTCAATCCCACCTCACTTGTTGACGAACGGCCTAGTCTTCGATGGGCTCAAGCGTAAACGTGACCTTGTAGTCGCCCTTCCACCGCGCCGTCGTACGCAGGGTCACAGGACCATCCTGCGCCACGACCAGTTTGCTGGTGCAGGTTCCCGCCGAAGCATTTTCGATCACGGAGCACAGTACGGTTGGGCCTGCTGTAACTTCGCCGATGCCCCCGAACATCGACAGATCAGCGGACATGCTCGAAGCCTTATCGGTGCGCGTGAACTCTGCCGTCACTTTATAGTCTTTTGCCTCCAGAGCAGTGGAGAACCAGCTTTCTGGTTCGCCGGCGGTCAACATCGCAGTCATGGGCTTGCCCGCTTCCAGCGGCGTGACCGCAGGTGTCTTGTAAAAATATGGGACGGCGACCGCCGCGTCGACAGGGGTCACAGCTAGCCAATAGTCGCGAATTTCTTTCGCTTCTCCGACGCGCAGCGTGAGGCCACCTTCCGGAATTTTGAGTTCGGCCACTCCGCGCTGCTTGATCTGGTTGTCGCTCAACGACACGAGACTTGTTTCCTCGCCACCTGCAGACGCCTTGACGCCGATGATCAAACCAACGGCCGAGTCGTCAGCGTTTTTGGCGTCGAACACAAGGCGATACGTGCCGGCGGGCGGCGCGATACGCCAGAAGTGATCTTGCCCGTCGGTGATGCGGCCTTTGACGACCTCTCCAAGGGTAATCTCGGTCGGCGCTCCGATGGCGGAACCGGGCTTCTTGGCGGAGATCTCGACGCTCTTGGCCGCTGGCTTGGCCGGGATCTCGACGGCTTCGGTCTCGGCAGCCACTTCCACGACCTTCTCCAACTCGGCCGTGTTGGCGGCATCCTGATACATGCCACGTGCGGCAGCCGCAATGCAGCTCAGCTGCTCGCGCGTGGCACCGTCAACGCCGGCCCCGATGGTATGGATGACAAGCTTGGCATCGGCTTCCGCCAAGCTCTTGGCGACGGCGCAGGGATCACCCCGACAAGTCTCGTTGCCGTCGCTCACCAGCACGACCGTATGCACGGTGGCCTCCTCGGACGTCAGGTCGTTGGCCGCCTGCTGCAGGACATAGGAGATCGGCGTATAGCCCTGCGGCACAAGGGCGTTGGCCTGGGTGACGACGGCGTCCTTGACCTGATTGACGCTACCGAATGGCGACAGCAGCGCGGTGTCCTTGCAATTCCTGTCTTTGGTCGGCGATTGGTGTCCGTATGCGCGGAAAGCCAGGCGGGTGTCGCCCGGCAGAGTCGAGACGAGCTTGCCGACGGCGTGCTTGGCGGCGTCCATGCGCGTAACGCCGTCCGGCAAATTCTCCCTCATGCTGCCGGAGGCGTCGAGCACGAGGGCAATGGCGCGAACGTCGGCTGCGTTTGCGATGTGGGGCAGCGCGGGGAGGATCAAAGTGGCGACGTACCAGGAGTTTCTTAGCATGGCTGCGCTCCTATGAAGTTGCGGTTGGCATGCGGTGACAGTCGCTGAAACCATGAGATTGCGTTCTGTCGAATGCAAAAACTGTTCCTTGCGGAACAGGTACTGCGCACGTATCGCAACGGTAGGAACGGTGGTTGGCTTTATCCGTTCTGACGCCAATGTTTTTATCAGTGGCGCATGATCGATGGTGATCGCCCAATGGACCGGAGAAATCTGCGCTCATCGTATGCGACTTTGCCTCCGGAAGCAGGCGTAGGCCGCGCGAGCGCTTACGTCGGCTCAGCGTCCGACGTCCGCAAATGGGACGAACCCGCTCGGCTGCAACGTGGCGACGGGCCATATGCAGACGTGGTTGCGTCCGCCGAACCCTTCAGGCCTCTTGATCAAAATGTAGCAAACGCTACTGTCACTTTGGGCGAGGTAGTAGCGTGTTCAGCAAGGCATTTTATGGCGACCGAACCGGAGAATGGCCTAAAGGCGAGGGACAAACTAAGCCACCGCATCCGTGTCAGGAGTCGAGGCCTCTCGCCGTCGCTCGTCCGTGTGCTCGCCTATATCGATGCTCATAGGCTCGAAACCATGACCAAGTCTGCGGTCGAGCTCGGGGCCGCGGCCGGAACCTCGGACGCCACTGTTATCCGGGCCATCCAAGCTCTTGGCTTCGATGGCTTGAAGGACCTCAAGCAAACGCTGGCGGCATCGCTAGGTCGGGGCCGCTCGGCTGCCGACAACATGGTGCGGACATTTACCGGAATCGGCGAGAAGCAGGAAGCCGCCATCGATCTAGTTCTTGAGGATCATCGCGACGCATTCGACGCGCTGTGCTCCGTGGAGACGCGCACGCAAATCTCCGCAGCGGTCAATATCCTTTTTACCGCGCATCGGATTGGCGTTTTCGGGCTTGGCCCGTCGTCCTACCTGGCGCGGTACTTTGCCTTGCTGGTCTCGAGGAGCGGCAAGCCGACCCAAATCTTCGACGGCAGCGGAGCCCCTTTACCCGATCAACTTCTACACATGCGGGACATCGATGCGACCGTCATGCTCGCCTATGGGCGCCCCTACAAAGAGGCCACGGCTTTCATCTCCGAGGCCCGGCGGCTGCACAAACCAATTATTCTCATCACGGACTCCGTTGAAAAGGGCCTCTCCGCGCACGCGTCGGTCGTCATGACTGTGCATCGCGGTAGCGCTGGACGCGTAGCGCTGCATGGCGCAACTTTCGTATGCCTCGAAGCGATTATGCTGGCGTTGGCGTCGCTCGATAAACCAGGTGCGATTGAAACGCTCGAGAGGCTCAACGACCTGCGCAAGTCCGTGGGCAAAACCCCCCAGTAGCCTCGCCGCAGCCTGTGTCAAATGCGCATCATTCTTGGCGCAATGCATCCCGCCTCCGGTCGAATTATTTACTACTACAGTATGCAAACCAAGTCTGACCCCACGTGAGTAAGCCAGCCAACGACGCCTAGGCCGTCCACTAGCCAGCCAGCTTGCGTACTAGGGCCGCACCTCAAAGACTGCATTTCTCGTGGTGCGGCCACGACTGGGGCACTCACTTGGGGAATTGTCATATGCGTGACGTCAAAGGCCGCGGCGCTCGTTCCGCGGCGCTTATTATCAGTACAATCGTTGCGGGAAGTTTGGGGCTAGGAGCGGGGGCCTTGGCGCAAGAGGCTGCCGCTCCGGCCGAGCTGCCGCCTCTCGAGGTGACGGCCCAGGCCAAGAAGAAGGCTGCACCGGCGAAAAAGAAGGCTGTAACGTCTCCGGTCCCGCAGGCTCCCGCCGTTGTGGCCGAGCCCGCACCCGCCGACCCCGAAACATCCGGCGACGCAGATGGCGGCCTCTCTTCGGGAGGCGTCGATGGGTACCTCGCGACGCGGACCTCGACCGGCACAAAGACAGATACGCCGCTGATCGACGTGCCGCAGGCCATCACCGTCATCACGCAGGAGCGTTCGCAGGATCAGCACGCTCTCGACGTCAACAAGGCGCTGCAGTACGTGCCGGGAGTCATCGTCGCTCAGGGCGAAGGCAACCGCGACCAGATCGCCATTCGCGGCCAGAGCACGACGGCGGATTTCTTCGTCGATGGCGTGCGCGACGACGTGCAGTACTTCCGCGACCTTTACAACGCCGATCGCCTCGAGGTGCTGAAGGGCCCCAATGCCATGATCTTCGGACGCGGCGGCGGCGGCGGCGTGGTCAATCGCGTGACCAAGAAGGCGGGCGAGGACGTCCGCGAGGGCACGGGCTGGATCGGCTCGTTCGACAGCTATCGCGCCACCGCGGACGTGGGTGCACGGGTCAGCAACGACTTCGCGGTGCGCCTCAACGGCATCTATGAGGACTCGGGAAGCTACCGCAATGGTGTCGATCTCGAGCGCTATGGCATCAACCCGACCGTATTCTTCCGGCCGACAGAGAGCACCCGCGTCTGGTTAAGCTACGAGTACTTCCACGACGAACGGACGGCTGATCGCGGCATCCCTTCGATTCCGGTTTCGGGCAGCACGGAACGCCGCCCCTATCCAGGAACCATCAAGGCGTTCTTCGGCGATCCTGATCTCAGCCACTCGGAATTCGACGGGCAGAACGTCACCGCGACCATCGAGCACAAGTTCAGCGAAGATCTCAAGATCCGCAATCACACCTACTACGGCGACTTCGACAAGTTTTATCAGAATGTCTTTGCGGCGACCGGAGTGAGCGGCGGGGGAACCTACAGTGCGGAGGCCTACAACAACACCCTCGAACGTCAGACATTCGTCAATCAGACCGACGTGACCTACACCTACGACGGCGGGTGGTATGGGCACACGCTGGTGGCGGGCACGGAGTTCAGTCGGCAGGATTCGCATTCGTTCAGGTTCGACGGCCTCTTCGATCCGCTGGACCCGAACACCGGTCCCAGCGGCGGAGTCGCACGCCGGCGCTACAACAACATCCTCGCCTCTGATCCGACGATCGGTGTACCGGTCTCCTTCACGGATCTTACGACCAACACCGAGTCGGAGGTGGCGACTTCATCCGTGTACATTCAGGACCAGTTCGACATCACGAAGTATTTCCAGGTCATCGGCGGCGTGCGCTTCGATCGTTTTGACCTGGAGGCGACGAACCTTCTCAACGGTACCACGTTCGGACGCGTCGACGACGTGTGGTCGCCTCGCGTGGGCGTGGTTGTGAAGCCCTTCGAGCAGTTATCGCTCTATGCCAGCTACTCGAAATCGTTCCTGCCATCGACGGGCGATCAGTTCACGGCACTCAACCTTGCGGCGTCAGAGCTCGAACCCGAGGATTTCGAGAACCGAGAACTTGGCTTCAAGTGGGACGTCGCGCCGCGGCTGATGCTGACAGCCGCAATCTATCAGCTGGAGCGCAAGAATACCCGCTTCCCGGATTCCACGCGGCCCGGTTTTTTCGTGACCAGCGGCACCAGTGAAACACGCGGCGGCGAAATCGAGCTCGTAGGACACATCACTGACGAATGGGAGATTGCCGGCGGCTACGCCAGATCTTTCGGCGAGGTGACGAGCGAGCAAGGAACGAGCAGCACTGCCATCGTGCCCGCCGGTCGAAAGCTCCCCAACGTTCCTGAGGACCTGTTCACGCTCTGGAACAAGTATCAATTCACTCAGATGTTCGCTGCAGGTATCGGCATCGTGCATCGCTCGGAGATTTTCGCCTCGACGAACAATACAACAGTGCTGCCGGAGTTCACGCGCGTCGACGGCGCGCTTTACTTCACGCTCAACGAAAACCTCGACGCCCAGCTCAACGTCGAAAACCTCTTCGACGAGAAGTATTACGCGAGCGCGCATAACGACAACAACATCACGCCCGGATCTCCGCGCGCCTTCTACTTCGGCGTGACGAGCAGGTTCTAGGCGAGAGGGCATGGCGGCGGCAGGGACGCCGCCGTGCCCCGTTTCGATCGTCAGCAAGAACAAGACGTCATGCTTGTTTTGCCCCGCACTCTTCTGGCGTGCAGGATCCTGCAGTACCTCGCCGCGTGCACCGGAGGCGTGGCGAAACAGGCGGAAATTGCCAGGGCGATTTCCGCTCCTGTTCCCTATACGGGGAAGATCGCAAGGGAGCTCCTTCTTGCAGGTTTTCTGAAGAGCGTCCGCGGCAGCCAAGGAGGTTTTGCGCTTGCTCGTTCAGCGGCGTGCATTCGCGTGGGCGATGTGGCGAAATTCATCGATGACACACGAATGTGGAGAGCGAGGGCAGACCTCGAAAGCGGCTCCATGGCAGACGTGATGAACGAGGCGCGACACGAATTCTTCAAAGTCCTCAACGAACGCTCGATCGCCGATTTTTGCACTCGGCTGGGACGCCATGATGAAGAGAAGAAACGGCGCTCAGACGCGTCAACACCAATGACTACTTTGGGTCATGCTCTCTCATAGGCGGTCGGTCCAGGATGTCCGCTCGGGATCGACCAGCGGACTCTCGCCTCCATCGCACCCGACTACTCCCTCACTTCAACAACGACACCGCACTCTCCCTTAGCACCCCAGATGTAACGTCCACTGTCACGAACGGCGACTTGTCGGCGACGTCCTCGGCGGAGAGCTGGATCTGGTCGAAGTGGGCGGCGATGTCGGCAAGCGAAGCCGCGCAGACGACGCGGGCGAATTTGCACCACACGATCGCGCCCATGCACATGCAGCAGGGCTCGCCGGTGGTGTAGACCGTCGCGCCCTCGAGCCTATCGGGTCCCTGCGCTGCCAGCGCCTTGCGGATCGAGACCATCTCGCCGTGCGCGGTCGGATCGCGATCGGGGCCGGTGCGGTTTGCGCCGCGAGCCAGTACCTCGCCGTCCTTCACGATCACGGCCGCGAAGCCGACGCCGGCTGCCGCCGCTTCGTCGATTGCAAGCTGCATGAAGCGCGCGTCGTCGGGCTGGGCCGGAGCGAACCTCGCCTGTGACTTACCGGCAGCGGTCCCTGTCACGGCCATAAGCGCTACGCCGCCTACGAGCAAATTGCGTCGTCGCATGAGTCAGGACTCCGTTCTGTATGCTAGGAAAACTGGTGCCGTTCTAGCCTGTCGTCCGGTGGTACCGCACCGGATCAAAGTACAGGCCGTTCGAATGTCGTGTCTAAGATGCGTCCGCGACGGGACACGAGCGCCCGAGGGCGTGCTCCCTGGTCAGTCGGTTGGAAGAAGGGCCACCTACGCATGCCCCCTCGGATCAGAAGCGGACGTCGCGCACAGTGACCGGCGCAACGGCGGCTTAGCGCATGGCCGCGGAACCCTAGGGAACAGCGGCGCGCCAAGTATTCAGTTAGCACCACGCGATCCTTGCTCGTGTGGAGAGACCAATGCAATTGGATCGCAGAGAGGTTCTGTGCGGGCTAATGGCTGGTAGCGCGTTATACGCGTTGCGTACCCCGGCTTTGGCAGCACCGACTGGGCTTGCTGAGCCGCCGCGCACGATCTGGCGTCAGTTCCAACTGGCAAACGGCTTCCGCCTCCACATCTTGCCCAACAGAACAGAATATGTAAGCGCATCACTTCTTTTGCGCGCGCGCCAAATTGCGGCCGAGGACGGCGGCCTGGGACACATCATGGAACACACCTCCTTTACCGGTGCTGCGGGTTCCCTGTCTGCGGTCGAACTCAAGAACTTACACAAAGACATCCTGTTGGAAAGCAACGCATCGACGTCTCTCGGTGCTATCGAGTGGCAGGTCTCATTCTTGCCTAAGGACCTGCGGGACGCGCTCAAAATCCTGGCCATCACGAGTCTCGAACAAAAGTTCGATGAGGAGACGGTGGCATCGGAAGCAAAAGTCGTTCTGCAAGAGCTCTATCTCGACAAGCACGACCTGACGAGAGCTCAGGAAAGGCAAGTCGCTCGCGCTCTCTACGGCAGCAATCACCCTTACGCCTTCGACACGGTCGACCTGGAAATAGCCACAGCCATGACTCCTCCTGCCGTGCTAGCGGAGCAGCTCCGCCGCTATGCAGAAGGATTGAAGCTTCCCGCCAACATTGACCTGTTCCTTGCAGGCAGTATCGATGTGGCGGCGACCCAAAACGCCGTCAGTGAAGCATTCGGCAAATTCCCGTATGCCAAGGCGCCTATGTCCCGGTTTCCTCGCGTTGCTGTGACGCGCAATCATGAACGACTGAATGGCCCTGCGCGAGATCTGGCGCAACCGATGTGCGAGGTGTCGATGGCCTGGAACACAGGCGTCTGTATTCAAGACCGCGACGCCCGTGTGCTGATGGCGCTCCGCGAGTACCTTGACTCCGTGCTGTTTGTACACCTCCGTGAAAAATACGGTGAAGCTTACACGCCTGAGATCAAGTACGAGCCTGACATGTGCAGCGGCGTATTTACCGTTTCAGTAACGAGCAGCGTGAGTCCTGTGAAGGTTGAAAGCAGCGTGTTCGAAGCCTTCGATCAGGTCAAGCAGGGCGTGGATTCCCGCGAAGTCGCACGCTTCGCCGGCCGTGTGAAGCTCGCACGACTAAAGACCGAGACTGACAACGAAGAGTTGCTCAAGCAAATAGTTGGGGCCACCATCGACGGCGGATCGTTGGACGCCCTCGCAATTGGAGCTGTGACAGCCGACGAGATCATGGCGGCTGCCAAACGATACCTGCCGGATCGAAATGGTGGGTATGTGTGTGTCGCCCTTCGCGGCGAGTAAGCCTGCTGCAACCTTAACGTCCGCGTTGTCCCAGAAGCAGAAGTTGATCGCTCGCACCTGGCGGGTGGCTACGCCACCGCTTCGATCCTTACCGGTGCCGTCGAGCCCCTGATGAGCTCGTCGAGCGTCCTGGCTGTCGCCTCATCCGACCAGTAGTTCATATGACCTCCCACTGGCATCACGCGGTTCTCAACGCTAAGCCCTGCTATGTCCCGGACCGGTCCGCCGATGTAATCGTCCGCGCGATACAAGTTCACCCAGCGGCGAATCCTTGCCGGCAACCCTTTAAGTGCCTCCCGTTCCGGTGCGTACTCCGCAAAGTAGCGCTGATAGATCGATCCAATGGGCGATCCAAGCGTCAGCATCGATGGTGTCGCAGAGCCAATGCTTTGGAAATCCAACCCCGGATTAAGCAAGTAATCGAAGGCGACGACACTACCCTGGCTGTGAGCAACGAACACTAGTTCGTCGAACCTGCCATGTGTGGCATGCCTCTTCAGCAGCGAAGCGAGCCGGCGATGGATCTCGGCGCGTCGCGGTCGGCGATCCTCGACCTTGACGAGCTTAGAGAGAAGCGCCGCGTCGACGGTCGGATCATAGTGGTGGTCGATAACGTTCTGCACGACATGGATGAGGTTTGTCGCTCCCGCGGAAAGGAACGTCGACAGGAGGAAAGCCACCGAAGGCAGTACGAAATTTTGAACGTGCACCATGATGGACCCGTGCGAGAGCCCGGATTGCCAGAATGCGAAGCATGTGTAGAGGAAGAATGCGAAGATTGGGATCCCGACGTACATTGGGCTCGAAACCAAGCTCGGCATTTTCGCAGCGGTCAGCTCCAGGTTTTTTTTTGATAGCGCAAAACCCACCTTCCGGTACGCCGCCACGCAGCACCCCGAGATGAGTACTGTGAAAATCACGAGCGCAGTGGAGATGCAGAGGAGCTTATAGCGCTCAATCCACTCGATCGGCATGCGAACCGTCTGAAAAACCTGTAGCTGATCTAGCGTCAGGTGAGGCCGAAGCACGGCAAACTGCGCTTCAGCCGCGATGGTTTGGGTCAGGTGATCTGCTTCCACCCTTTGCATCAGTGGATAGATTAGGGCAACGACGACGGTCGTCCACAGTGTGAGCTGCAGGATGGAAATACTGAGACTCGTCAGGATCGCACGCGTCGATTGAACATTCGGAAAATAGGATTTGACAGCGACGGTCAGCAGACAAAAGACTGCAAACGCAAACATGAGCAGTCCCCAGAGTCTTAGCAGCCACGCTTGAATGCGAAACACGCCACCGGTATAGCAGCCCGCCAAATTGGTGCCGCCGCCGCAGTCCCGCGCCTCGTTCAGGCTGATATCAATATGACTGGTGAGCGGCGGCACCTGCTCGATGAAGGGAACTAAGCTCCCCGCATAGTCGAATGCAACGAGGAGACTCGTCGAGATCAGTACGCCGCCGACGACGTCAACCCATTGAAAGTGACGGCCACGGACCACGCGATAAAAAGCGTAGAGTGCAACGACAAACAACGTCGCCTGTACGGCGAGAAATGTCAGGCGAGCGTTCTCCTCAGAGAGCCGGAAGCTCGACGGTGCAAAGACCAGCACCGTAGTAATGCTTGCAGCCGCGATCATGAGGCCTGTAATCGGACCGCGAAGCATCCATGCGAGAAGGCCGAGCACTTTCTGCAGCAACGAGCGCCGGCCATCGCCGCGATCCAAGATCGCGCTTGCGAGATGCTGTGACTCGAATATGACGCGGAACGTGCCCAGGAGCGCATTCAGCCGTCCGGCCCGCAACCTAGTTAGGTCGGCCCAGTGAAGCTCTATCGCGTCAATAACCGCTCGCCCATGTAGTGTCGCTTTGCGCTGTACGGCCCGATGCGCGTTCGCGTCCATGGACGATGGCCAAGCAATGCTGAAATCGTCAACTTCATATCCGGGGACATGCCGCGCAAGCGACTCGAGCAGGGTGTTTACGCATTGACCCGGCTCGGTCTCACCCACACCATGAATAACGACTAGGCCGACGCTGCGAATATCTCTTTGTTGAGCAATGTAATGGTCCACGCGTAAAAAACTCCAAGACAAAAATGCTGAAATATGAAGTTGTTATGACAAATCGCATCTTATTCACTAATTACACGACCTCGACTTTAGCGACGCCGTTCCCGCTCCCTTGCGTTTGGGAGTAATATAGCTACGAGTTTCGGCCACGACCGTGCAAGGCCGCATCCGAATGCTGGTTGCAGACTAAGCTGATTTTGAGACTTGGCTGTGCGGCTCCCCCGACGAGGCCTTCGGCTCGTGCAGACATCGAACGTCGCGCGCATGCGCATACTGCAAAACGCGCCGACAAGGCAGATCCGGCGGGTGCTTCAAGCGTGGAAATATGGCCTGTCACGCAGCATAGGCGGGTCTGTCCCAATAGCAGCCATAGCCGCATTCGAAGTCGGCGCCCCGTGCGCACGCCGACTAGGTCTGCTCATAGAATCAATGCTGCCATCAGATATCGATCTTCTCAGCGATCTCGATCGCATCGTCGACCTCTATCCCAAGGTAGCGCACAGTGCTCTCGATCTTTGAATGTCCCAGCAGGAGCTGGACGGCGCGAAGATTGCCGGTTCGGCGGTAGATTAATACCGCCTTGGTACGTCGCAACGAGTGAGTTCCGAACTTGGCCGGATCGAGTCCGATGCTCGCGATCCATTCATGAACGAGCCGAGCGTACTGCCATCGGAGGCCACGGCGTCGGGGCTGATCACGAAGATGACAGTGCTGGCCTGGCTGATGAGTGCCTGGATGCGCTTCCACCAATCCTTGAAGGCGTAGATTTCGGTCCGATCGATGAGCGGCTCCAGGCCGCGCGCTCTCAATGCAGGTTCAAGCCGGTCCGTAAAGTCCATGTCTTGGGGCGAATAAGACAGAAACACCCTGAGCTTGTAGGGGTGCGTCGCGTCCTTCTTGGCCATGGCACGCGTGACAAGATCATCTGCGTGCCTATTAAATCACGATGTGAAAAACCGCACAAACCAATTCACTCGCCCTCGACCCTGGAGAGATCCGGCAGATCACACAGAGTCCGACTTGTGCGGGGCGGCCGTGTGCAGGATGCAAGACACTTGGTCCCATTCGCTGACGATGACGAGCGTTGCGATGCTCGCCGCAGCGTGGACGGGCATCTCAATCAAGGACATCGAACGACTCATCTCCTCCACGAGGTCACGGGCGCGTAGGCGGCTCGATCACCGGTCCATATCATCAGCAAAATGCCTGAAGGAGATGGGCTCCTTCAGGCAAGGTGGGAGGGGGGCGGGAAGGAGGAAGACTGAGGCAGCGGGGCTCAGCGCGAGGCAACCTTTTCGAGGCGCGTGACGCTCATGGCGGTGGCGCCGGGCTGGCAGGCGAACTCGAGTGCGTTGCCGAAGCGGACCGGCTTTTCGGGCGAAACCGAAGCTTCGAAGCGCGTGGCGGAGAAGCTCGCCCCCGCGTCCCAGTTGGGCTCGCCGGCGATCGTGAGCACGACCTCGCAGGTGCCGTTGCCGGCCTGGAAATAGCTGACCGCGCGCTCCTGGCCGACATCGAAGCTGATGCCGTGGTTGGCCTTCATCGAGAGGGATTCGGCGGCGTTGACATTGCCGATCGGAGCGGCAAGAGCGACGGCGGCGGCGAGGGTCAGGGCGAGGCTCTGGATCTTGGTCATGATACGGTCTCCTGTCTGGTCCTGCGGGTGTTCGGTTTGCCTGGGCCGGGATGGCCGCTTGCAATGACAGGATGATGCGCCGGCCCTGACCGGCCCGCTGTGGGATTTGCCACATGCCCTAAAAATGGAGCGCTGATCCGGAACCGACCCTGTGAAACAGCGCAACGGGCCTCGACGGGCATGCATCTGCCGCGCTTGACGGAGCGATCGGCCATCGAGCGCAATCGTTCTCCACGCCAATCTCTCCGCCCGTGAACACCCCCTAGGAGTGGACGAAAATTATTGCGCCACAACCGCCCGGAAAGGTGAACTAGGGAGCGCCCAGGCGCATCTTTATGCCGATCCCAATAACATCCGCGCTGAGATCCGCTGTTCCCAAGAAGCGATCCGGCGGAACGACCGTCGCCGCCGGCGTCCGATCGAAAGGCGCATCTGCTTCATAGAAGACATGATGATAGGAGACGTTGACGGACGTGCTCTCGCTCCATTGGTACGAGGCACCGATGCTGGCATACCAGCGATTGCTGTCAGGGACTTGCGTGGGACGCGTCGTGGGTTCGTCCACCGGCGTTATCTCGTAGGCGGCGCCCGCCCTCAGGATCAAATCCCGAGACCAGTCGTATTCGCCGCCCAAGGCGAAATACCATCCGTCGCGCCATTGATAGTCGTGGTTTGCCACCGTGTCGCCTGCAGCAAGCGGGCCGAACGGCGCCTGCAGGACGACCGGAATGACGCCAAGCCTGCTCCAGTTCGTCCACTCGGCAGTTCCAAACAGGCGAGCGGCAGGCGACAGGGCCTGTCGTAGGCTGAGTGTGACTGTCTCAGGATGCTCGATATCGGCCGTAGCTGGCGCCTTGGCCAACCCAGCAAGTTCTACGTCCCCCTCGACATGGTGACGGATTACCGAGCGAAAGCCCAAGCCAATGGAAGTACCGGAGACCGGTTGAAAATTGACACCGGCCGTAAACCCGACGCCGAGGCTCTCACCCGTTTGATTCGATGTGCCGAGCGGCGTTGCAGCTTTTAGCTTCAGAAGGTCGAAGTACTCGACCTGAACACCCGCGCCGACGGCTAGCCCTCGCATAATCTCGTACGAGAGAGACGGAGCGACGTTGACGGTCAAAAGTTTGTTGGTGGAGCTCAGCGGTTCACCGGCCCAATCCGGATTGTCGGGCTTGGATCCAAGCCCCCAAGGCGATGTGATGCTCAAGCCGAGCACCGTCTGCTCGTTCAGACGCCACGTTGCAAAGCTGGCCCCTGTGAGTGCGTCGCGAGAGATATCGGTCTTCGCCGCTTCCGGGGGTGGAGACACGCCGTTGACGCTCAGGACGGTAAGATCGGCCTCGGATAGGATCAAAGAAAAGCTCGACTCGAACGTCGCGCCATTGGCTGCAAACGCGCCGGCCGCCGGGTTCCAGAATATGGAGGAAATGCTCGACCCACCCGCCGCGACGCCGGCCATGGACATGCCCTGAAAATAAACCGACTGCGCTTGCTCGATGCCAAAACCACCCGCAAGCCCTTCGCCGGGCAACAGCATGAGGAACGCGGCGAAGGCCACGCGAGAGCGAACCGGCGGAATGCGGACCGAGGAGATCAACGCGGCTCCCCCTCCCTGAGGTCTTTATGCCTCCCAAGCACGCTAGTCCCCGGATCGGCGCCCTTCAATGAACGACGGCCACTACGGAGAACGGATTCGAGCTCTCTGTGCCTCAGTCGCTACACGGACTAATGCTTTGCATCTGGGAGCGATCCATCAATGAACCTGATGGCCGGGAGCGGCTCTCGCTCGCCCACGAGGCGGTAGACGCGCACGCTGTTTTTAACGTTCTTCAACGCGTGCTCGCCTAAATCCTTGAACTCGAAACAGTGTTTCACCCGCGCGACCGAGTCGGCGCTGATCAGGATACTGCCTTCGCGCGCCAGCTCACGCACGCGCGCCGCGATGTTAACCACCGTCCCGCTGGCCCCATAGCGCCAGCGCGCTCCGGACGAGGCGTCGACAGCCTTCATGCCGACGGAGGCGATTCCCGAATTGATGCCCATATTGAGAATGATGGGCGGACAGGAGCTCGAGAGCTCATCCTTGAGGCTATTGGCGACACGAGAGATCGCGAGCGCTGCGGACGCCGCCTTCCACGCGTGCCGCGCACGGTCGTCGTCGCGGAACAGGACGAAGATCTCGTCGCCGCGAATCTCGAGCAGCGTGCCCTCGTAGCGATGAATTTCGTCGACGAATCTCGAGAAGGCGCGGTTGATCAGCTCGTCCAGCTGGCTGCGTTCCATCTGCTCGGCCATGCGCGTGTAGCCGGCCAGATCGCCGAACAGAATTGAGACGTCGCAATCCTTGGCGGCCAGGTCAGGGCTCCTCGGGTTGCTGTCGATCTCCTTGGCGACGGCCGCGGGGGCGAACCTGTGCACATAGTCCCGATAGCGGGCCAACCTGGCGCTCCACACTGTCAAGCCGACTTCCGTTGCGAGCACGCGCAGCCACTCGAGCTTCTGTCCCGTGAACGCGCGCGCTGCTTGAGTATGCTCGAGATAGATCACGCCCAAGAGCTCGCCCTGATGGCGGATGGGGCTGCAAAGCACCGATCTGGGGCGGCGGCTTGCAACATAGCCGCATTGGGAAAAGCGCGCGTCGGCGGCGGCGTCTCCGAGCAGGAGATCGTCGCCGGTGCGCAGGACGTAGTTGACGATGGCAGGCGAGAAGGTGCCCGGGCCGGCATCGGCAGGAACAGGGGGAAACAACATCACGCCGCCACTGTCGATGGTCGCGCTCGCTTCGAGGTTCGGCGTTCCACCTTCGAGCACCAGCAAATGCGCGGTCTCGGCACCCATCTGCACGCGCATGACCTGCATCAAGTGCGTGAGGACGCCTCCTGCGTTTTCGTCGCTCGCGATGATGCGCGAAGCCTGCAGTGCGGCAGCGATGTCGAAGCTTTCCCCCGGACGATGATCGGGCCGGCGAGCAGGTGTGGATGCGGCGATGTCGAGGGGCGTCGCGGCTGGCCCGAGGAGGTCCGAGTATTCGCGGTCCAGCCAGGCGACCTTGGCGGTGGCGCCCCATTTATCAAACGCCGCCCGGGCGCCAGCGATGTACCAGCTCGCCAAACGGCGCTGTCCCTCCTTCAAGCAGAGAAGGCCGGCGCGTTCGTGCGCCAGCCCGGCGATATGCGTATGGCCCTCGGTCTCCGCAAGCTCGATTGCGCGATTGTAGCGCTTCAGCGCGTCGGCAAATTGGCGCGCAAGGCGAGCCGTTTCCGCCTCGAGCAGGGCTGCGTGCGGCGCAAAGTTGTGCGGACTGTTCTCCGCGGCAACCTTCAAGCGGTGAAGGCAACCCCGCAGCGTCTTGCGCGATGTTCGAAAGCGGGCACCCTCCTCGCCGAGTGCAACGGCGACAGCCAAGCCGCGGTAGAAATAATGCTCCGGAACGTGCACCGTGCCAGCGATCCGCCGGACGACCGTGTTGCAGTTCTCGGAAAGGTCGAGAGCGTCCTCGAAGCGGCCAAACAGACAGGCGAGTTCGAGACGCTGGAACCACTGGTAGAAGACGATGAACAGATTTCCGCTTTTTTGGTAGCGAAGCTCCGCCTCGGCCTCGTCGTACGTGTCGGTGCTCAGCGAGTGGAAAGCCGCCGTCTCGCCTTGGAGCGCCAAAGCAAAGTTCTTGGTCATTATCATGAAGTCGATGGAAAACGGCTCGTTCGATTGCAGAACGACCGGGCAATGCTGATCGAACAGGCGCAGCACCTCCTGCAAGTTGCTGCCACGGGTGGCGCGCGCGAGAACCTCGCTGATAATGGCATAGTTGCAAAACTGGTGATCGCCGACTTCGAGGCCGAGTTTCTGCACGCGCTTCCAAAGCGGAAAGCATTCCTCGAGCGGATCCCGCGACGGTTTGATGAACGAGGCGAAGGTGTGAAGCACATTGCATAGGATGGACGGATCGTTGCCCTTCTCGGCGAGTTCTATGGCCATGCGGCCGAACTCGTAGCCGCGCTTGTGGTCGCCCATGACGGCGCCGAGCACGGTGCCGTAGCTGGCAAAGCCCAATGCCGAAGCGGGCGAAACGCCGTGGCGAAGCGAATGGTTGACGACCTTGAAAGTCGTGAACAGCCAAAGATCGGGACTGATGAGATAGGTCGTCGGGATCAGTGCCGCGAGGATACGGACGGCGGCAGCTTTCTCGGGATCATCGACCGCCTTTGTCGCGAGCAGATCCTGCGGCCTGCGGTTTCGCATGCCCAACTTGAGACGCATGAACTCCAGAGCGAGGTGCAGCTTCGATGGTTGGCTCGAGTAGCTCACGCCAAGCAGCTTGAGCGCCGTTTCCCCGACTGCAACGGCTTGCTCGTAGCGCTCCTCGCTGGTGTCCAGGAGGAGTTTCGTGCGGTAGATCCTTGCCTTCTCGAGTTTCGAGCGGGCGTTGGCGATCAGCGTAGTGAACAGCTGGTCGGCGCGGGCGAAGTTGGCCGTCAGGTATTCGCATTCGAACGCTTCCGAATGCAGCTTCATGGTCAGCTCGTAACTCGTGTGCCACGCTTCACGCCCGAGCAGATTGAGGCCGACCGTGATGTAGCCGAGCGCACTTTGATAAGCGAGGGCGTGCCGGGCTCGTCGTCCCGCGACGAGGTTGAGCTGTGCCACGCCCAGACACTCGTCCTCGTCGGTGATCAGCGCGCTCACGGTGTTGAGATTGCCGAGCACATCGAGTTGAGGCACGAGCCTATCGTCGGGGCACAGGGCCGCCATCAATCGACGGCCGATGTGCAACCTGAATTCCTGCCGGGCACCTCCGGCGATGCAATCGAACGCGGCTTGCTGAACGCGGTCGTGCAAGAAGCGGTAGCTGTCGACGTCGTGCCGCTCCGATGGCGACGCCTGCGGCCGAGCCTCTATGGCGACCAGAAGGCCTTCCCGTACGCCGATCGTCATGCATCGCAGGATATCGGCACGGGAGCGACCGGTCGCGACCATCAGCTTGGCGAGGTCGAATGTGCTGCCAAGGCACGCGGCCGTGGCCAGGATCGTGCGGCTGTCCTGATGCAGCGCTCCCAATCGCTTGTTCAGGAGCTCCAGAATGTCCTGCGTCAGGGCTTCCTGTTGAATACGTGCCAGGTCCCAGACCCATGCGCCGCTGCCGTAGTCGTAGGCTATGAGGCCCTCCTCGCACAGATACGGCAGGAACTGCATCAGGAAGAGCGGGTTGCCCTCGCTCGTCCGATGCAGGACCTGTGCGAGCTGATGGGCTTCATCCTGGGAGATGTCGAACGTGTCGCAAACCATCTGCCGGATGTCCGGCTCCTTGAGCTCGTTGAGATCCACGACCTCCACGTCCGCGCCCGATCTCTTGAGCTCGCTCAGGGCCGTGTCCAGCGGATGCCCCGCATCGACCTCTTTGTCCCGATAAGCGCCGATGAACAGAGTGTTCCTCGTCTCGGGATCGGCGAGGATATGCGCGAGCAAGGCAAGCGATGTCTCATCGACCCATTGCAGGTCGTCCATGAACACGCAGAGCAGCTCGTCGCGCGGTGCGAAGGCCTGGGTTAGCTTTGTAAACGCGCGGTTGAACCGATTGCGCTCCTGCTCCGGCGGAAGAGAAGGAACGGGGGGCTGCGGCCCCGTGAGCAGCTCCATCTCGGGAATGACCTCGATGACCACCCGCGCGTTGTTGCCCAGGGCCTCGAGAACTCGCGACCGCCACACCTCGAGCTCGGATTTGCTGCCGCCGAGCAACTGGCCGATCAATTGCTGGAAGGCTTGGACCAGGGCGAGATACGGGACGTTGCGCTGATACTGGTCGAACTTCCCCGCTACGAAACGCCCGTTGTGCTTGCGGACGAAATCCTCGATCTGCACCACCAGCGTCGACTTGCCGACGCCAGGGGCCCCTTTAACCAACAGCCATGCCGGTCGCCCACCTTGAGCCGATCGAGCCTTTTCGAGCAAGGCCGCCGTTTCGCGCTCGCGGCCGTAGAGCCGCTGCGAGACGCGCAGCATTGCTTTCGCGTCGTACCGGCCTGGCTCGAATGCGTCGATCGTTCCCGTCGCGCACCACTGCGCGCGACACTCGAGCAGGTCGGCGACGAGCCCGCTGGCGCTCAGGTAACGCGCGTCCGGGTCCTTGGCCAGCGCCTTTAGCAGCACCTTGGCGAGAGCCGCCGGCAGCTGCGATTCCGCGGGAAAGGTCGGTTGCCGAGCGACATGCCCATCGATGATGTGCACGGGGTCCGTGCCATCGAACGGCAGGGTTCCCGTCAGCAGCCGATAGAGAATGATGCCCAAGGCGTAGATGTCAGTGCGGTGGTCGACGGCATTCTGCACGCGCCCCGTCTGCTCAGGGGAGATGTATCGGATATCCATCAGCTCGTCGCACGGCGGGGGGTGTCCGGCTGCCTCTCCCGCGAGACGGCGGGCGCAACCGAAGTCCGATATCAGCGCAGCGGTGCGGTCCTTAATCCAAACCGTAGTCGGGTTTAGGTTGGCGTGTACGAGTCGCTCCTTGTGCACCGCAGCGACAGCTTCGGCCAGACCGGCTCCAATAGAGAGGGCCGTCTCGATCGGAAGCGGTGCCTCGGCGGCGATCTCCTCGAGCGGGGACGCGTTTGCGTCCGCATAGACGAGCGCCGGGCCCTGGTCTGTTTGTTCGAAAGCCAACGGTTTGAGCAGGCAATCGAGGCTTAGGTCCTGCGCAGTCTCGTAGTCGCGCTGAAACCAACCCGCGCGCCAGTCGGCTGAAGCCGGGCTCCGCAACACCTTGACGAGCAGGGGAAGGCCATCAACCTTCCGCTGCGCGCGGTAGACGATGGCATGTGGGTTCTCCCAGCCAACACCTTCGATCTCGTACCCATAGAGGCCCCGGATCAGCACGGGTTGCGGATTTCCACCGGTTGGGAGCATTTGCATCGCTCCGGGGCTAGGAGATGGGTGGAGCCGCCATCGCTGCACAAAAATATTGCAAACTGGGCGCCTTGGCCAGCCCGTCCGTGTACGTTTGCCAACGGGAGCGTGTTAGGTAAGCAACCCGTGAACGCCACGAGCGAGCCCCATCGTAGAATACGCGGAGAGCACCATGGATCCAGCACCCGTGCGTGGTTGCGTTCTGGTGACCGGGGGAAGCGGCTACGTGGCGAGCTTCTGTATTGCTCAATTGCTTCAGGGCGGATGGCGCGTTCGGACCACGCTTCGCAGCCTCGAAAAAGCGATCCAGGCGCGGTCGAGCTTTGGTCAGATATGCCCTGATGCAGGGGCGATAGAGTTCTTTCAAGCTGACCTCACGCAGGATGAAGGCTGGAGCCGCGCCGTGGCTGGTGCAGACTATGTACTGCACGTCGCTTCGCCGTTTCCGAGGACAAGCCCCAAAACCGATGACGAATTGATCGGGCCGGCGCGCGATGGCGCTTTGCGCGTGCTCAATGCCGCCCGAGATGCCGGCGTCAAGCGCGTGGTGCTGACGTCCTCGATCGCCGCCATCACCAACGGGCACGGCGCTCATCCCGCCCCTTTCACCGAAAACGATTGGACCGATGAAACAAATCTCTCCGACACGGGTGCTTATGAACGCTCAAAGACGATCGCGGAGCGCGCAGCGTGGGCCTGGCACGTGTCCCAAGGCGATGCGCTCGACCTGGTCGCAGTCAACCCGGGCGCGGTCATCGGCCCGGTTCTGAGCGCAGATTTCTCGCTGTCGATCGAGCTGGTCAAAAAGCTGCTCGATGGGTCGATGCCGGGGATTCCGCGGTTCGGCTTTCCGCTGGTCGACGTGCGCGACATTGCCCGATTGCACGTTCTCGCCATGACGGCGCCTGCAGCAGCCGGGCAGCGGTTCATCGGTGCCAGTGATTTTCTCTGGGGAAAGGACATTGCCGCGGTTCTCAAGCAGGGTCTGGGAGACAAGGCTCGCAAGGTGCCATCGATGGCCGTTCCCGACTTCGTTGTCCGGGCCGTGGCGCTCGTCGACCCGGCCGTGCGCGCCCAGCTCTTCAACCTGGGCAAGGAGAAGCGGGTATCATCCGACAAGGCACGAGAGATGTTGGGTTGGACAACACGTCCGATCTCGGAAAGCATCCTCGACACCGCGCGCAGTCTTCAAGCACTAGGCTTGGTGTAGGGGGCCTTAGAGGCGCTCGTGGCGCCGCTCACAAGCCGAAATCGGCCGCATTTCAGAGCGTACCCATGGGGGATTGACGGTTGGCGGCTTTGGCAGGCTAGCAGACGCGCTGCACGGGCAGCGAGGCGATAGTCGCAGACAGCGCGATGTCCGCAAACTCGGCGTCGCGTTCATTGGTCGCCTTCTCATGCTGCACTGCTCAGGTCGGTTCAGGGTCATGAGCACGCGACATCCGCGTCGAAACTTGGACCGCTGCCCACCACCAAGCAGACTGGCAAGAGATCTAGTCCAGATCGCCGGGCGCGGGATAGCTTACTTCTGCTTGTGGGACGAGCCGCCACTTCTTCGAGTTGCCGCCTATCCCGTAGCCGATGCAGATGGGCCCCCACAGCAGCAAATGTCCGCGACAGCCTCGTTTATGTCTGCTTTTGTGTGCGTGGGGCTGAGCTAAAGACGAGCGTCAGTTGACGCATCGGCGAGGTTGCATGGATTGTTGCCGCCGATGATAAGCGAACAGGTAGCGGCACTAGCACGCCAGGCGATTGAGAAAAGGATTTTTCCTGGATGTGTCGTGGGTCTGTTGGACAATAGTCGTCAGGATGTCTGCGCATTCGGAACGCCGACATATAAGAGCGACCAGCCCATTTCCGAGTGCAGCATCTATGACGTGGCCTCCCTCACCAAGACAGTCGTCACCGCGACGCTGATGCACCTTCTGATCGACGAGGGTCGGTGTAGCCTTTTGGAACCCGTGTGCACATACATTCCCGAGTACGCTCAAAACGGCAAAGGCGGGGTGCTGATCGAGCACCTGATGAGCTACACGGTTCAGCTCGCGTCTTCCTACATCGATGATTGGAAAGGAGACACGACGCTTTGGAAGTTTCCCGAACTCCTCGAGATCTATTGCGGAGCCTCGCTTAAGGCCGCGCCGGGTGAGACCTATCTCTATACCGACGCGACCGCCATGCTGCTGGGCGAGCTGATACGGCGAATCGCCGGCGCCGACCTCGATACGCTTGCCGAGCGGCGGATCTTCCAGCCGCTCGGCATGCGCGACAGCACGCTCGATCCCGCGTCGCTGGACAAAAATCGCATCGTTCCCTCGGGTTATCGCCCCAATGGAACGCTGCTCTGGGGCATTCCGAACGACGAGAAGGCGGATGTCGCATACGCGTCCGGCATCCAGTCAGGCTTGGCGGGTCTCTTCTCGACCGTTCCCGACATCCTGAGCTGGGTCGAGATGGTCTTTAATGGAGGGCGCATCGACGGGGGCGCGTTCCTCAGCGCTCGCGCGATCGAGCTCATGACGCACGATTACTATCCCGGAAAGCCCTTTCGCAGCGCGCTCGGATGGGGCGACGGGCCCACGCATCAAGCGCTCGACGGCGCTGTCTGCGGAAGCATCCTTGCCAAAGGTGGCTTTACCGGATGCTTCATGGTAGGCAGCCTTACCGCCAGGAAGGCGGTCGTCTTCCTCTCGAACCGAGTCTATCCCGAGAGGCCCGCGAATTTGGAGCCCTGGCAGGAGTTCCGCAGTTCTATCGTTCGGTGCGTTTTTGGGTAGGAACAGCCACTGCCTATGAATGCGCCCACGCTGACCGACAAGAACCTGCTGGCCGGCCTTTCCGTCTATTTTCGCCCCGGCGTCCTGATCGTCCTCCTCTTGGGTTTTTCGTCGGGGCTGCCGCTCGCGCTCTCAGGCGAGACGCTGCGAGTCTGGATGGCCGACCGCGGCGTCGACCTTGGCACGATTGGGCTGCTCACGCTGGCAGGCCTGCCGTACACTTTGAAATTCCTCTGGGCGCCCGTCGTCGATGCCTGGGACGTTCCCTATCTCTCGCGTCGGCTCGGGCGGCGGCGCGGCTGGCTGGTCGGCTCCCAATTGCTGCTGATGGTTACGATCGTGTTTCTCGGCACGCGCGACCCGCTGTCGGCGCCGCTCATGGTCGGGCTTGCCGCGCTCCTTGTCGCCTTCGCGTCCGCGACGCAGGACATCGTCATCGACGCATTCCGCGTCCAGAGCCTGCCCGCCGACGAGCAGGCTGCCGGCATGGCGAGCTACGTTGCCGCCTACCGTGTGGGCATGCTGGCCTCCGGCGCGGGTGTGATCGGCTTTTCGGCATGGCTCGAGTCGCGGGGTCTCGGCAAAGAGGCGATCTGGCCGATCGCCTATGCCGTGGCGGCCCTGCTCGTACTCGTCGGCCTCGCGGCCACGCTCATGGCACGCGATCAGGCAAGTAGCGCCAGTGCCGATACGAGTGCCGAGACCGCGGCCGTACCGGTCGAGCCGCTCAGGCGTTTCTTCGACACCGCGAAGGGCGCCTTCGTCGAGTTCTTCAGACGCGACGCGGCCCTCGCCATTCTTGTCTTCGTCGTACTTTTCAAGCTTTGCGATGCGCTCGCCGGCGCCATGACCGCGCCCTTCGTACTCTCGCTCGGCTACACCAAGGCCGAGTATGCCACGATCGTCAAAGGCGTCGGGCTCGCCGCGCTTCTGGTCGGCGGATTTGCCGGCGGCGCGGTAGCGCGAGCGTTGCATTTGCACACCTCTCTCTGGATCGCCGCCATCGTCCAGATGCTGTCCAATCTCGTGTTCGTGTGGCTTGGAACGCAGGCGACGAACCTCTGGTCGTTGACGGCCGCGATCGTGGTGGAGAATTTCGCTGGCGCGATCGGAACGGTGATTTTCGTCGCCTATCTCTCCGCTCTCTGCCGCAATCCCCTCCATACGGCGACGCAGTACGCGCTGCTCACGGCATTTGCGTCGATGGGGCGCACGCTCTTCTCGTCCGGCACCGGCTTTGCGGCGCAAATGCTCGGGTGGCCGGCTTTCTTCGTCACCACGGCGCTCGCCGCGCTGCCGGCGCTCGCCCTCATGACGTGGCTCGGCAAACGCGACCATTTCCTCGCGCTCGAAGCCGGGCGAAACAGCGCTTAGCGCAGTGCTAAAAGCTTAGCGAATCCTTGCCGTCGACCGAACAGGGCCGGTCATCGGTGAGTTCAAGGTTCCCGCCGCGGCCGCATGCAAGCTGGCGGAGGCCAAGACCGAGGCTGAGCACGACCGATCATGATCAGGCGGCGGAAGAGGACGGCAAGAAGGCGGAGCATAACCACGACGCCGATGATCATGACCATGACGAACATGTCGGGCACACCGCATTCCATGTGAGCTACGCTATGCCGTGAGCCGGAACGGAATGGGCTCGGTCGGGCGGTATTGGCTGCACCGGGGAGGCGGTACCAACACAACCGGCTTTTCGTTCGCGGAGCGTTCTGGCTCCAGCATTGCGGCGTCTCTATCCGATTTTCCTGCGACCCATGCTGCGACGACATCTGCGGCGATGACACTGAAGGTGATGCCGTTTCCACCGCATCCAGGACCGCAAAATCCCAGGACCGCAAAACAGTTCGCCAGACCCGATATCGGTGACATGTGAGGTAGCCCGGTGGGGCTGTCGGCAAAAGCACCCCATGGGTCAGAAGCGAAACCGGCTCAGACGCTTTCGAGCGGGCGAGACGCTGCGAGTCTGGATGGCCGACCGCGGCGTCGACCTTGGCACGATTGGGCTGCTCACGCTGGCAGGCCTGCCGTACACTTTGAAATTCCTCTGGGCGCCCGTCGTCGATGCCTGGGACG